>ENA-OURQ01000499-OURQ01000499.1-human-gut-metagenome-genome-assembly--contig:-NODE-499-length-38927-cov-4.335511_pt1 | contig 38927 bp, 21 predicted proteins | sample MGYA00242105_ERZ508999 | MGnify/ENA primary metagenome ERZ508999 (study PRJEB26280, sample SAMEA2338771) | human gut metagenome | biome: human gut; feature: human-associated habitat; material: faeces...
AAGGTTATAGCGATACGGAGGAGACGAAACGATGACGGAGCAAGTTATCTTTACGAATGAAGACGGAGAGGACATTCGTTTTTATGTTGTAGAAGAAACGAAAATAGCTGGAGTAAATTATTTGCTTGTAACAGAGCAGGAAGATGCAGATTCAGAAGCATATATTATGAAGAAAGTTGCAGAGGACGGCAATGAGGAGCTTGTTTGTGAATTTGTAGAAGACGAACAGGAATTGGACGCGATTTCTAAAGTATTTGCGGAACTTTTAGAGGACGTTTCTATAGAAATGCAAGAATAATTCACCCGAGATAATAAGCTATATTGATAAGCTGTACAGTAATTATCGAGGGTTTGTTTTTTGTGCGCTTAAAAAATGAGAAAGGTAGGTAAGATTTTGAGAAGAGAAACAGATGATTATACGGATTTTGAAGGAGGAGTGCCACGTAAGGCGCCGGTAAGAAGGACACGCAGAACAGCGTCGCCGGCAGCACAGAGAAGAACGACGACCAGACGTGTTGCAGCGCCGAAAGAGAAGATCGAGATTGGTATGGGATTGAAAATCATCCCGTTGGGCGGCTTGGAGCAGATTGGAATGAATATTACCGCATTTGAGTACGAAGACAGCATTATTGTTGTGGATTGCGGATTGTCATTTCCGGGTGACGATATGTTAGGAATCGACTTGGTTATTCCGGATGTGTCCTATTTAAAACAGAATATTGATCGTGTAAAGGGTTTTGTGATAACACATGGACACGAGGATCATATTGGTGCACTGCCTTACGTGTTAAAAGAGATCAATGTTCCGGTTTATGCGACAAAGCTTACGATGGGACTGATCGAGAACAAATTAAAAGAACATGTTATGCCTAAGCCGGTAAAACGTAAGGTGGTTAAGTATGGACAATCCATCAATCTTGGCTGCTTTCGTGTAGAGTTCATCCGAACTAATCACAGTATTTCAGATGCAGCGGCATTGGCAATCTTTTCTCCGGTTGGAACAGTTGTGCACACAGGAGATTTTAAGGTTGATTTTACGCCGGTCAGTGGAGAGACGATAGACCTTGAGCGTTTTGGTGAACTTGGTAAAAAAGGAGTTCTGGCATTGATGGCAGATAGTACGAATGTAGAACGACAAGGCTATACACCATCAGAGAAGAATGTAGGAAAACGTCTGGACAATCTGTTCGCAGAACATTTAAAAGGACGTATGATCATTGCAACATTTGCATCGAACGTGGATCGTGTACAGCATATCATTAATTCCGCACATAAGTATGGAAGAAAAGTTGCAGTAGAAGGACGAAGCATGGTAAATATTATCAATACGGCAGTAGAACTGGGGTATATACAGGCACCGGACAATATTATCATCAGCATTGAAGAAATGAAAAACTATTCCGATGAACAGATCGTACTTGTAACGACCGGAAGCCAGGGAGAGGCGATGGCAGCATTGTCTCGTATCGCTGCTTCCATCCACCGCAAAGTTACGATCAAACCGGGAGACACGGTTATTTTTAGTTCGAATCCGATTCCGGGTAACGAAAAGAGTGTATCGAAGGTGATCAATGAATTGTCCATGAAGGGCGCAAAAGTTATCTTCCAGGATGCACACGTATCCGGACATGCATGCCAGGAAGAATTAAAATTGATCTATTCGCTGGTACGCCCGAAATTTGCGATTCCGGTTCATGGAGAATACCGTCATCTTTTACGCCATGGAGAACTGGCGCAGGAGATGGGGATTTCAAAGGAAAATGTCGTTATTATGAAATCCGGAAATGTTCTGGAATTAAAAGAAGACAGTGCAAAGATTGTCGGTGAAGTGCAGGCGCAGGGAATCATGGTAGACGGGCTTGGTGTCGGCGACGTTGGAAATATCGTACTTCGTGACCGTCAGCATTTGTCAGAAAATGGATTGCTTGTTGTTGTATTGACGATGGAACGTGGTTCCGGACAGGTTCTTGCCGGACCGGATATTGTTTCGCGTGGTTTCGTCTATGTGCGTGAGGCAGAAAACCTGATGGATGAATGTCTGGAAATTGTTAATATTGCACTAGAACGTCTGTTTGATCGTGGAATTACGGATTGGGGCAAGATCAAATCCGAGATTAAAGATTCCCTCAATGATTTCCTTTGGAAAAAGACGAAACGAAATCCAATGATTCTTCCGATTATTATGGAAGTATAATAAGAGGCAAAAATTGGAAACACCCCCTCTTTGGGGAAACGTGATAGACCATGGCAGAAAGGAGGCGCGGCGGTATGGCAGAAAAATCGGAACGAAGAGGAACGACGGCATTGTTTTTGATCCGGGGAATCCTGATTTTTGTACTGAACCTCGTTTTGTACAGTATTGTTTTATTTGTGGCAGTCAATGCCTGCCGCGGTACCTATTCTTTCGCCAATGAAGTATTTGGAGACGTGATCGCAGAGGCACCGCCCGGCCATGACAAGAGTTTTGTGGTGGCAGAGTCGGATGACCTTTTTACCGTGTCCAAAAATCTGGAATCGGAAGGACTTGTGGCAAATGCCTATTCTTTCTATATACGTCTGAAATTGTCGATGGGAAAAAAGAGCATCGTTCAGGCGAAAACATATACATTGAATACGAGTATGACATATGATGAGATTTTAGATGAGATCGTAAAGGAAGTAAAATGATGGATGAACAGAGAGTAGAAGTGTATTTTGATTCACTTCGCCCGGATTATCCGGAGTATTTGAATGCGTTGGAAAAAGAGGCACTTCGTACTGAGGTGCCTATTATTCGTCGTGCCACCCGCGATGTCCTGCGGTATCTTTTAAAGACAAAAAAGCCGGCAAGAGTGCTTGAAGTAGGAACGGCGATCGGGTATTCGGCTCTGTTTATGCGGCATTGTCTGCCGGAGACATCCAAGATCACAACGATAGAAAAAGTAGAAATGCGTCTTGTCGAGGCAAGGGAAAATTTGGAAAAGTATGACAAGACCGGTCAGATTGAATTGATAGAAGGCGATGCGGTTGATGTGCTGCAGCAGTTATGTGAAGACGGAAAAACTTATGATTTTATCTTTATGGATGCCGCCAAAGGGCAGTATCTGAATTTTCTCCCGGATGTAATTACATTGTTGGAGCCGGGCGGGGTATTGATCTCGGACAATGTGCTGCATGACCGGGATGTATTGGAGTCCCGCTTTGCTGTTACCCGCCGTGACCGCACGATTCATGCTAGAATGCGGGAATATTTATATACGTTGATGCATCATGATAAATTAGAGACCATCTGCCTGTCTGAAGGCGATGGCATGACGATCAGTACAAGAATGGAGGACGATGAAAATGAGAAATAAACCGGAAGTTCTGGCACCGGCAAACAGTCTGGAAGTGCTTAAGACAGCTGTAGAATACGGAGCTGATGCTGTTTATATCGGCGGGGAAATGTACGGTCTGCGTGCGAAAGCAAAAAACTTTTCTGCAGAAGATATGAAAAAAGGAATTGCCTATGCTCACGAGCGCGGGAAAAAAGTGTACGTCACTGCGAATATTACCGCCCACAATCGTGATCTGGAAGGGGTACGTGCTTATTTTCACGAATTAAAAGAGATTCGTCCGGATGCCTTGATCATTTCCGATCCGGGTGTGTTTACGATCGCGAAGGAAGTGTGCCCGGAGATTGATATTCATATCAGTACACAGAGCAATAACGTGAATTATATGACATTCCGTTTCTGGAAAGAGCAGGGAGCGACGCGTGTCGTGACAGCCAGAGAATTGTCATTGGAAGAAATTGGGGATATCCGGAAAAATATCCCGGATGATTTTGAAATTGAAACGTTTGTGCATGGCGCAATGTGCATCTCGTATTCGGGAAGATGCCTTCTCAGCCATTATTTTACCGGAAGAGATGCAAACCTCGGGGCTTGCACGCACCCATGCCGTTGGAAATATTATATTATGGAAGAAAAACGTCCGGGAGAATTTCTGCCGGTAGAGGAAAACGAGCGGGGAACTTATATTTTCAATTCTAAAGATCTTTGCATGATCGAGCATATTCCGGAACTGGTAAACGCGGGAATTGACAGCTTTAAGATCGAGGGACGTATGAAGACGGCACTTTATGTGGCAGTCGTTTCACGGACGTACCGACAGGCAATTGATGATTATTTTGAAGATCCGCAAAAATATATCGACAACATTCCGTATTATAAAAAAGAGATTGCAAAATGTACGTATCGTCAGTTTACGACCGGATTTTTCTTCGGACCGACGACGCATGACAGCCAGATTTACGACAATAACACGTATGTCAAAGGCTATGAGTATCTGGGCACGATCCATGAAAGTCTGGAGGACGGCAGAGGTGTCTTTGAGCAGAAAAACAAATTCAGTGTCGGTGACGAAGTGGAGATCATGAAGCCGACCGGCGAAAATATTGTGACAAAAGTGCTTTCGATGCAGGATGAAAAAGGCGAAAATGTAGACAGCTGTCCGCATCCGGGACAGCGGATCACATTGCAGACGGAATGTACATTGCAGGAATATGACATTATCCGAAAGGAAAAAGAGGTGAGCGGCGATGAGTGTGAAGGCGGAAGTGCTTGCCATTCTTGAGGCAAATAGAGAAGAACACATTTCCGGGGAAGAACTGGCATCCCGATTACAGGTTTCGAGGACTTCCATCTGGAAGGCAATCAAAGCTCTCCGCGAGGAAGGCTACGAGATCGAGGCGGCGAATAACCGTGGATATTGTCTTCCGCAGACAAATGACCTGTTAAATGAAGAGGGGATTTCCTTATACTTAAATGAACGGGCATCCGGCTATCCGCTGGAAATATATAAGATACTGGATTCTACAAATACAGAATGTAAGCGGCGTGTGATCGATGGAGCACCACATGGACTGACTATTCTTGCGGAAGAACAGACGGGTGGGAAAGGTCGCCTTGGCCGGAATTTTTATTCGCCTGCAAAAACCGGGATTTACATGAGTATCCTTGTGCATCCGGCGTTTGATGGAAATGATGCCATGCTGCTTACGACGGCAGCTTCGGTTGCGGTTTGCCGTGGCATTAAAGAGGTGCTTCACAAGGAAACCCAGATCAAATGGGTCAATGACATTTATCTCGATGGCAGAAAGATCTGTGGGATTCTGACCGAAGCGATTTCGAATTTTGAAATGGGAAAGATTGATTCGGCGATTGTCGGAATCGGCATCAATTATCGTACCGAGGATTTTCCGGAAGAAATCCGGGACCGTGCCGGTTCATTGGAAAAAAATGGAGAACATATTCCGAGAAACCAGCTGGTAGCGGCGATTTTGAATGCGTTCTGGGAAATCTATGATACGTTGGAATCGCGGGAATTTATCAAAGAATACCGGGAGAGATCGATGGTGATCGGGCAGCAGGTGCGGCTTCAGGAAAATGGAGAGTGGAAAGAAGCGACGGCGCTTGACATCGATGATAACGGCGGCTTGATCGTGCAGATGGAGGAAGCCGACGGATCGACGGGCAAGAGAGTACTTCAAACCGGAGAAATTACATTACGATTAAAAACGGGACTGCTGTAAAAGCAATCCTATTTTTATTCCCGCGAAGCAACGAGCCAAGCGCGGACTTGTCCGCATTTGGCGACTGCCGCAAGGGTCAAACACCCCGTTGTTTGCAACGGGGTATCTGACTAGGAGAGGTATTAAAAAATTATGAAAAAACTTCTATATCATAAGGAAATTACCCCATGATAACAGTGACATCAACAGCCTTTTTGGCTGCATCGTAAGGAATAACTGTCGTGTTTGGATAGGAAACACCATCGACGATCAGTTCCTTTACTCCTTTTTCTACATTGTTCGGATTTTCTACTTTTATCTGGTAGGTAACATCGCGGAATTTACGTGTAATATTAAATCCACCAAAGTCTGCCGGTACACAAGGGTTGATTGAAAGACCGTTTAAGGTGGGCTGTACACCGAGAATGTACTGAGATACATTCATAAATGTCCAGGCAGCGGTTCCGGTCAGCCAGCTGTTCTTTGCTTCACCAAAGAATTTCGCATCTTTTCCGGCAATCATCTGGGAATAAACATAAGGTTCAGTACGATGGATCTCGCTGATGTCCTCTAAGTAAGCAGGACATGTTTTCTGATAGATCTCAAAAGCACGTGTGCCTCGTCCAATCTGTGTCTCTGCGGCAGAGATCCAAGGGTTATTATGACAGAAAATGCCGGCATTTTCTTTGTATCCCGGTGGATAAGAAGAAATCTCACCAAGATTCAGATAATATTTGGTATAAGCCGGTTGTAAAAGAACAATACCGTATTTGGTATCCAGTTTTTCTTTTACGGAATCCAACGCTTTTTCTGCCATGCCGTTTTCCACACCGACACCGGCAAGAACACAGAAGCCCTGTGGCTCGATGTAAATCTGGCCCTCTTCACATTCTTTGGAGCCGACTTTTTCTCCGTCGGCATCGTAAGCACGGATGAACCATTCGCCATCCCAGCCGTCTTTTTCGATGGCGGCAGTCATGTCGGCAATTTCTTTCTTTGCGCGGTCTGTTTCGTCGTTTTTGCCAAGAGCCTCGCAGAGGTCAGCATATTCCTTTCCGTATTTTACGAACATGCCGGCGATAAATACGGATTCGGCTACCGGACCATCGCTTGGACCAAAGGTCTGGAACGATTCACCGGGTTCTTTGGAGAAGCAGTTTAAGTTCAGACAGTCATTCCAGTCGGCACGTCCGATCAATGGAAGATTGTGTGGACCTTTGTGATTTACAATATAATCAAACGAACGAGTTAAATGTTCGAATAATGTCGTAGCAACCGACATATCATTGTCATAAGGGACCATTTCATCCAAAATGCTGTAGTCGCCGGTCTCGCGGATATAAGCGGAAGTTCCGGCAATGAGCCACAATGGATCATCGTTGAAACCGCTTCCGATATCACTGTTTCCTTTTTTGGTCAGTGGCTGGTACTGATGGTAAGCACTTCCGTCCTGGAACTGTGTCGAAGCGATATCAATGATACGCTCTCTTGCGCGGTCCGGGATCAAATGTACGAAACCGAGAAGATCCTGGCAGGAATCACGGAATCCCATACCACGTCCGATACCGGATTCATAATAAGAAGCGGACCGCGACATGTTAAATGTAACCATACATTGATACTGGTTCCAGATATTAACCATGCGGTTCAGTTTCTCATCCTGAGACTGTACCGTATATTTGGAAAGAAGATCTTCCCATGTATCATTCAGATGTTTCAATGCGTCTGCCACCTGGGCATCCGTCTGATATTTGCTGAGCAGTGCTTTCGCAGGTGCTTTGTTGATCACATTTGGTGCCTCAAATTTTTCTTCCACTGGATTCTCACAATATCCGAGAACGAAGATCAGTGATCTGCTTTCGCCCGGAGCCAATGTGATATTGATCTGGTGGGAACCGATCGGATACCATCCGCTTGCGATCGAATTTGTCGCTTTTCCGTCTTCTACGGCTTTCGGATTGGTAACACCTCGGTAAGCACCGAGAAAATCGTCGCGGCTTGTGTCGAAGCCATCAATGTCTGTGTTGACAGAATAAACGGCGTAATGATTACGGCGTTCGCGGTATTCTGTTTTATGATAGATCGTCGAACCGATTACTTCTACTTCTCCGATATTTAAGTTACGCTGGAAGTTTGTCATATCATCCATCGCATTCCAGAGACAGAACTCCAGATAGGAGAACAGGGTAAACGTTTTCGTTTCTTTGCTTTCATTAGTCAAAACCAGCTGATTGATCTCACATGGATCGGAAACGGGAACAAAAGCAAGAAGAGATGCTTTCAAGCCGTTTTTCGCGGATGTGATCTTTGTGTATCCCATACCGTGACGGCATTCATACGAATCCAAGTCAGTCTTTACCGGCTGCCATCCCGGATTCCACACACAATCCCCTTCTTTAATATAGAAATATCGTCCGCCTTCATCATTTGGAATGTTGTTGTAACGATATCTTGTCAGGCGGAGAAGTTTTGCATCTTTATAGAAACTGTAGCCGCCACATGTGTTGGATATCAAAGAGAAAAAGTCTTTGCTTCCCAGATAGTTGATCCACGGAAGTGGAGTTCTGGGTGTTGTAATAACATATTCCTTGTTTTGATCATCAAAAAAACCAAATTTCATAGGGAACCTCCTTCATTTTTGTAAAATCTTTATGAAAAATTCTACGAAAACGATTTCGTGATAAGTACATTATATCGGATATTTGAAAGAATTGCAAGAACTGTTTTGTGACTTTTGAACAAAAAAATAAAAAAATGTATTGACTATTTGTGAAATGTGTGATAATCTTAAGCTACGAAAACGATTAAGGAAGATGTGAGGAATGGCAATGGTATCGATGAAAGATATCTCATCCAGATGTCATGTTTCCGTAGCAACCGTTAGTAAGGCATTAAACAATCGGGGCGACATTAGTGATGAGACCAAGGAAAGGATTTGCCAAGTGGCAAAAGAACTTGGATATTTGCCTAACTCCTCCGCAAGAGCATTGAAAACGAATCGCACTTATAATATCGGAGTGCTTTTCGTAGACAAAGCAAATTGTGGATTGACACATTCCTATTTCTCCCACGTGCTGGACAGTTTCCGGCGGGGGGCAGAAGAGGAAGGGTATGACATTACATTTATAAGTCAACACGCTGGTAAAAACAAATTATCGTATTACGAACATAGCAAGTACCGAGGCGTTGACGGAGTGGTGATTGCCTGTGTGGATTTTGAGGATGAGGCGATTTTGGAACTGGTAAACAGTGAAATACCTGTTGTGACGATTGACTATTCATTTCATAATAAAAGCAGTATCTTATCTGATAATGTAACAGGAATGGAAGAAATCGTTCAGTATGTTGTCAGTATGGGGCATCGGGACATCGCTTACATACATGGTGCAGATTCCGGTGTAACAGAACATCGACTTCGCAGTTTCTATCGGACGATGAAAGATTTACATGTTCCGGTAAGAGACGAATGGGTGCGCGAAGGTGTCTATCATGATCCTGAGAGCGCAGCCAGAATAACAAATGAATTATTAACGCTAAGTAATAGACCGACGTGTATCATTTATCCAGATGATTTCGCTTGTGTTGGTGGACTTAATGAAATCGAGAGCCAGGGATTATCCGTACCGGATGACATTTCGGTAGTCGGATATGACGGGCAGAGAATCTCGCAGGTGATCGAACCAAGATTAACCACCTACAAGCAGAATACAGAGGACCTTGGGAGGTTAGCGGCACGAAAGTTAGTGGAAGCCATTGAAGAACCCAAAACTTCATTGACCGAACGGCTGGTCGTGCAGGGCGAGTTGATACAAGGAAGATCTGTGAAGAGGCTTTAGTAATTATACAGAAACCATTCACAAACAAAAATTAAGGATTAGGAGGAATAATTTTATGAGGAAAAAATGGTTAGCTTTAGCTCTTTCATTAACAATGGTAGCAGGATGTCTTACAGGATGTGGTGGATCGGATTCTACAACATCAAACACAAACAGCGGAAGCAGCAGTAATGATTCTGCAAAAGTTGAAACGCTTGCTGATGGCGGTGGAAAAGTATTGAACATTTATGTTTGGAATGATGAATTCAGTTCACGTTTCGAAAAATACTATCCGGACTATGATAAGAGTACAAAATCAATTGGAGATGTAAAAGTAAACTTCATTCAGAATGCAAATGAAGGAAACAACTATCAGGACAAACTGGATGCAGCATTGAAAGCTCAGGATTCTGCAAGCGCAGATGACAAAGTAGATATGTTCCTTTGTGAGATGGACTATGTTAACAAGTACACAAATACAGACAAAGCTTTAGATGTAAAAGCACTTGGTTTGACAGATGAGGACATGTCACAGATGTATGACTACACAAAACAGGCTGCGACAGGAGTTGATGGAGTTCTCCGTGGAGTATCATGGCAGGGTTGCCCGGGTGGATTCGTTTACAGACGTTCTTATGCAAAACAGATCTTCGGAACAGACGATCCGGCAAAGATTCAGGAGCAGTTGAGCGACTGGGATAAATTCGATGCAGCAGCAGCTACTGTAAAAGAAAAATCCAAAGGCAAGATCACAATGCTTTCCGGTTTTGATGATGCACTTCGTGTATTTTCTAACAACGTAAGCCAGAAATTTGTAAGCGATGACAAGACTCTTCAGTTGGATTCCAGCATCGAAAACTGGATTGACAAGACAAAAGAGTACACAGATAACGGATACAACAAGAAAACATCCTTGTGGGCAAAAGACTGGACCGCAGGAATGGGTAAAGATGGTAACGTATTTGGTTACTTCATGCCAGCTTGGGGCATTAACTTCTCCATGGCAGAAGGTTCCGGAGCTAAGAAAAACGACGATGGAACATTTGAAGCAGGCGGAAGCTATGGCGACTGGGCAGTATGTACAGGACCACAGTCCTTCAACTGGGGCGGTTCCTTCATCTGTGGTGCTGCAGGCACAGACAACGCAGCACTTGTAAAAGACATCATGCAGAAACTTTGCTGCAATCAGGACATCATGTACAACATCAGCAAAGATACTCAGGACTTTGTTAACAACAAAGCAGCAAATGAGAAGTTAAAAGAAAAAGGCGTAACATCTGATTTCCTTGGTGGACAGTCACTCGTAGAGACACTTTCCGCAGCAGCTGACAAGATCGACTGCAGCAACGTATCTCCTTACGATCAGGGTTGCATCGAGAACTTGATGACAGCTATGAAAGACTACTACAATGGCAAATGCTCAAAAGACGAAGCAATTGCAAACTGGAAGAAACTTGTTACAAAACAGTACCCGGCTTTGAAAGCAGAGTAATAGTAAAGTAACTGATAAAATGATGAGTGGGGCAGGAAAGTGCCTGCCCCACTTTTTCTTTACAAAAAAGCAGGTGGAAAGGGGGATTTTAAGATGAAATACCAACGCCCTCATAAATTGAAATACGGAAAATGGGGTCTCATTTTCATATTGCCATTCTTTATCGCTTATGGCATCTTCAATTTATATCCGTTGATTATGACGTTTTATAACAGCTTTTTCTCAAAGTATGAGGATTTGTTTGATACCGTAGTACAATTTGTAGGATTTGATAATTATGTAAAAGTGTTTACAGAAGGACAGATTCTGAAGTATTTCGGTAATACATTTTTACTGTGGTTACTCGGATTTATCCCACAGATTTTGATTTCCTTATTATTTGCTTCTTGGTTTACGGATTTGAGACTTAAATTAAAGGGAACAGGAGCAGTAAAAGTTATTTTGTATCTGCCAAATATGTTGATGGCATCATCTGTAGCCGTATTGTTTGCAACGTTGTTTGCAGTAACCGGTCCGGTAAACCAGTTATTTGGCACAGCATTTAATTTCCTGGAAGATGAGTGGAGTATCCGCCTTCTGATCGCATTTATTAACTTTATTATGTGGACAGGAAATACGACAATTCTTTTGATGGCAGGTATCATGGGAATTGACCCGGCACTGTATGAAGCATCTTCCATCGATGGAGCCAGTGCAGGACAACAGTTTAAGAAAATTACGCTTCCTATGTTGAAGCCGATTATGTTATATGTAATGGTAACTTCCATGATCGGTGGTTTGCAGATGTTCGATATTCCTAACCTTTTGGTGAAAAATGGTGGACCAAACGAGATTGCAAAGACCGTTGTTATGGACATCAGTAACGGAATCAGCGGTTCCGCAGACGTCGGATTTGCTGCAACAGAGTCCGTTGTATTGTTCTTTGTAGCAGGTATCATCGGTATCTTCTTATTTAAACTGATGGAAAGTGATGATGACAAAGAAGCGAGAGCAAATAAAAAAGCACAGAAAAAAGCATTGAAAAATGCGAAGAAGGGAGCGTGACGATATGGCATCAGTTCATGATGATATTGCCGGAGGTGCAGAATTGACAGCACAGGAAAAGCGCGGACATCGTATCTTGATTTTCCGTCGTATCGTTGCTTACGTTGTGCTGATCTTAGTTTGTGTTATAGCACTTTTCCCGTTTGTTACTCTTTTGATCAACCTGACAAAAGACCATGCGACATTGACAAGTACATTTAACCTGATTCCTGGTTCAAACTTTTTAACAAACTTAAAAAATGCACTGAATGATCCGAACAAACCGGTTATTCAGGCGATGGGAAACAGTTTTATCGTCGCAACCATTACCTGTGTGGGAAGTGTATATATCGCAGCCCTCACAGCATATGGTTTATATGCGTATGATTTCCGGTTGAAAAAAGCAGCGTTTATCGCCATCATGTTTGTCTTGATGGTACCTACCCAGGTATCTGCACTTGGATATGTAGACCTTGTAAAATCCGCAGGATTGTACAATCATCTTCTGCCATTGATCTTCCCTACTCTCGCGGCACCGGGTGTATTCTTTTTTATCAAGCAGTATATGGAGAGTTCCCTGCCGATGGAGATTGTAGAAGCCGGTCGAATCGATGGTGGACACGAATTTTACATCTTTAACTTTGTGGCAATGCCAATCTTAAAACCGGCAATGGCAGTACAGTTGATCTTCCAGTTTGTAGCATCCTGGAACAACTACTTCCTTCCACAGCTGTTGATGGATACCAACAGCAAAAATGCAACACTTCCACTTGTTATCGCCGGCCTCAACGCCGAGGCAAATGGTAACTTTGACTTAGGTAAAGTATATATGGTACTTGGTATCGCGATCATTCCATTGATCATCGTATACCTCTGCTTATCGAAGTTCATCATCCGTGGTGTAGCACTTGGATCTGTAAAAGGTTAAATTGTGAATTCTTTTGTAAAAATAAATTGAATGGAGCCGCTCTGTAGTCGTTAAGCAGAGTGGCTCTGTTCACGTTTTTTTTATTTCTGCATACTTTAATAATAGGAGAGTTTTGCAAAATGTGAGGCGAAGAATATGAAGCAAGTATTGTATGGTTTTGGAGTAGCAGCCCTTTTGGTGCTGATCGGGTGGCAATGGCAGAAAAACAGTTCTACAAAAATAGAAAACGTAACGGTAACGGGACCGAAGCCGGCAGAGAAAGTCGCTTATGTGACATTTGACGACGGACCCAGCGAGATTACGCCGGGGATTTTGGATACATTAAAGAAATATGATGCGAAGGCGACCTTTTTTCTGATCGGCGAGGAAATTACCGAAGAGCGTGAGGAAATCGTAAAGCGCGAGATTGAGGAGGGACACAGTGTCGGAGTACATACGTATTGTCATAAAAAGGAGGAAATGTACTGCAATAAGGAGTATTTCTGGAATGATTTTGAAAAATGCAAGACGAGGATCGAGGAGGTAATCGGAAAGCCGGTTTCTCTGCATCGTTTTCCGTGGGGGAGTAACAACGGTTATGTGTGTCCGCTCGTGGATGATCTGATGGAAGAATTGCAAAAAAAGAAGATTACGAGTTTTGACTGGAATGTATCGGGTGAGGATTCGGTTGCTGTGGGAGTTCCGATGGCAAGCATCTACCAAAATGTAAAAAAAGATCTGGATAAATATGATAATCCTATTATCCTGCTCCATGATTCCAACACGATGAAAAATACAGCGGCTGTATTACCGGAAATCCTTGAAATGATCAAGGAAAAAGGGTATCGGTTTGATACGTTAACCAGCCGCGAAGGGTACGTATTTCCAAAAAGCTGGCGATAAGAATTCAATAACAAAAGGATTAAAAAGGATTAAAAAGATTAAATAAATATAAAATTGAGAAATTTTCTTTACAAGCGAAAAATTTTTTTGTATACTGTTACAGCAATTTAGAAAAATAAAGGAGGCACACACATGAAAGACATGACAAAGGGATCCCCGATCCGCTTGATCTTAGGCTTTGCGATTCCGCTTTTTTTCGGAATGTTGTTTCAGCAGTTTTACAATTTGGTTGATATGATTATCGTTGGACGATTTTTAGGCGCATCGGCTCTTGCGGCTGTGGGTGCCACCGGTTCGATAAATTTTATGATCATCGGTTTCTGTATGGGAGTGTGCAATGGATTTGCCATCCCGGTTGCGCAGAAATTCGGAGCCAAAGATGAAAAACAGTTACGTTATTATGTAGCAAACAGTGTCTGGCTGTCAATTATTTTTGCCGTTGTGATGACGGTTACGGTCAGCCTGCTCTGCCGTGATATTTTAGTGTGGATGGATACACCGGAAGATATATTTGACGCATCCTATGCGTATATTATCGTTATTTTCATCGGAATACCGGTTACGTATCTTTATAACCTGCTTTCCGGTATTATGCGTTCTCTCGGTGACAGCAAGAGTCCGCTTATCTTTCTGGTGATTTCGTCCGTGTTAAATATTGCTTTCGATATCATCGCTATCGCCGGAATGCATCTTGGTGTGGCAGGTGCGGCAGGTGCAACTGTCCTGGCACAGGCGATCTCCGGCGTATGCTGCTTGATCTATCTGATCAAAAAGTTCCCGATCCTCCGCGTGCATGGTGAGGAATGGAGATGGCGTGGACATTTTGTGGCAAGACTTTGCGGCATGGGAATCCCGATGGGACTGCAGTATTCGATCACCGCGATCGGAAGCGTTATCCTGCAGACGGCGGTCAATGGACTGGGTTCTGTCGTTGTCGCATCCATGACAGCCGGTGGAAAATTGAGTATGTTTTTTTGCTGTCCGTTTGATGCGTTTGGCTCGACGATGGCGACGTATGCCGGGCAGAACCTCGGTGCCGGAAAGCTGGATCGTGTCACCAAAGGAATGGTGCAATGCAGTTTTGTGGCAGCCGGTTACAGCGTTGTCGCAGCGGTTGTCATGATTTTATTTGGAAAGAGTTTTGCCCTGCTTTTTGTTGATTCTACAGAAGTAGAAATAATAGCGAATGTAGCAAAACTTTTGATCATCAATAGTTTGTTCTTTATCCCGCTGGCACTTGTCAATATTATTCGTTTTGCCATTCAGGGACTTGGGTTTGGAAAACTTGCTATCTTTGCGGGTGTGGCAGAGATGGTTGGACGAAGTATCGTCGGTTTCGGATTTGTAGCACGCTTTGGTTTTGTGGCAGCCTGCCTCGCCAGTCCGATTGCCTGGATTCTTGCGGATATTTTCCTGATTCCGGCGTATGCTTACTGCATCCGGAAATTAAGACCGATAATTCAGGAAAAAAAGGAATAAAAGGGTTGTCGTATGGCGGTTATTTTTGTATAATAGTTTCATGATATTTGGGGTGAGACAGAATCGTGTCTGTAAGATATCGTTTTTGCCTCCGGGACCTGCAAAAGTGAAAAGTTTCAGAATGGAGAAGAGAGATTATGAAATTATTAGAAGAACGAATCCGAAAAGATGGTATCGTGAAAGAGGGCAATGTATTAAAGGTTGACAGTTTTTTAAATCATCAGATGGACACAGATCTGTTTAACGAGATGGGAAAAGAGTTTAAAAGGTTGTTTGCGGACAAGCCGATCAATAAGATTCTGACGATCGAGGCATCCGGAATCGGCATCGCCTGTATCGTGGCACAACATTTTCATGTACCGGTTGTATTTGCCAAAAAATCGCAAAGTATCAACATTGACGGAGATGTTTATTCTACAAAGATAGAATCATTTACCCATAAGAAAGTTTACGATGTTATCGTTTCCAAAAAATATATCGGAAAGGACGATCATATCCTTTTGATCGACGATTTCCTTGCCAATGGCTGTGCCCTGGAAGGGTTGATCAATCTTGTTCAGAGTGCCGGAGCGACGGTTGAAGGAATCGGTATCGCGGTGGAAAAAGGGTTCCAGGAGGGCGGTAAGAGAATTCGTGAAAAAGGGGTTCAGCTGGAATCTTTGGCAATTGTAGATGCGATGGACAGTAAGACGGGTGAGATTACATTTCGATAGATTTTTTGGAGGAGAATACGATGAATCACGATAAAAGCATTGATAATATTTACAAACTGGATGGTAAGGTGCCGGTCGGCAAAGCCATTCCGTTTGGATTGCAGCATATATTGGCGATGTTTGTGGCAAATATCGCTCCGATTCTGATCGTTGCAGGTGCCTGTGGGCTGTCTGCGGCGCAGACGACCAATCTTGTCCAATGTGCGATGATGATCGCGGGTGTCGGCAGTCTGATCCAGCTCTTCCCTCTTTGGAAGATTGGATCCGGTCTTCCCATCGTAATGGGAATCAGTTTTACTTTCGTGAGTATCTTTTGTGTGATCGGACCGGAATACGGCTACGGAAGTGTCGTGGGTGCGATACTGGTCGGTGGTCTTGTCGAAGGTACCTTGGGACTTTTTGCTAAATACTGGAGAAAGATTGTATCCCCGATCGTGGCGGCAAGTGTCGTTACCTCAATTGGATTTTCCCTTCTTTCGGTCGGCGCAACATCGTTTGGCGGAGGCTCCGGTTCTCCGGATTTTGGTTCTTGGAAAAATCTGTTGCTGGGCTTTATCACATTGCTTTCCTGCCTGCTTTTTCAGATTTTTGCCAAATCCTATTTTAAACAATTATCGGTTTTATTTGGCCTTGTCGTTGGTTATATCGTAGCTGCATGCATGGGCATCGTGGATTTTTCGGCATTGAAAGAATGCGGAGTTATCGCAATCCCTCGTTTTATGCCATTTACCCCGGAATTTCACGTCGGACCGATTGTGACGGTCATCCTGATTTTCCTTGTCTCTGCGACGGAGACGATCGGAGATACATCTGCGCTTGCGGCATCGGCATTGAACCGTGAAGTAACGGATAAAGAGATCACCGGTTCGATCGCCTGTGACGGATACATCAGTTCTCTTTCCGCACTGTTTGGATGTCTTCCGATCACATCGTTCAGCCAGAATGTCGGATTGATCGCGATGACAAAAGTAATCAACCGTTTTACAATCGCAACCGGAGCGGGAATCATGATCCTCGCCGGATTATTCCCAATTTTCGGTGCATTGCTTAACACACTTCCGGAAGCTGTTCTCGGTGGCTGTACGATCATTATGTTTGGAAATATCGTGATCAGTGGTCTTCAGATGATCAGCAATTGTGGCTTCAGCCAGCGCAACATCACGATCGCAGCTCTTTCGCTCAGCGTGGGAATCGGCTTTACGCAGGTGCCGGAAATCTTTTCCATTTTCCCGGACGTCGTGCAGAATGTTTTCGCGGATAACTGTGTGGCAACGGTATTTTTGATTGCAATCATCGCGAATCTGGTGCTGCCAAAGGAGAAGGAATAGGGATAGATTTTAGTTGATGGGTAGTTACATTTATATAAAAAACAGCTTGGAATAGCAATTTTTGAGGTGACCCCTCAAAGTTACTCCAGGCTGTTTTTGTTATTTTTTAGGCGCGTGTTTGCCGTGTGGATAAGGTTTTTTATTATCCGTAAGATTGGCAAGATAATCCAAACTTGTCTCATAATATATTGCAAGGCGGATCAATTGTTCCAAAGGAATGCTTCTACTGTCTGTTTCATAATGAGAATAAGTTCGCTGACTAATATGTAAATAATCAGCGATATCCGTTTGCTTAAGGTCGTGGTCTTCCCGCAAGTCACGGAGACGCTGTAATTTCATCTCAAAGCCTCCAATCCATTTGTATAATGTTCCACCGCATATTTTATTATTATAAAGAGGTAGGAATAAAATTCATACTCACAGAACAAAATGGACTATTGATTTATAGAACAAATTGTGCTATAGTGGGAGTAGGGATGGGAAAAAGTGGAAAAGAAGGAGGAAAATTAAAGGAGTATGCTTACATTTCTAATGGTGAATACAACAATTTACGATTAGAAACAGGAAAATCATATTATGTGAGAGTTACCGATTATAGTGGAAGTGGATATCAAAACGCGGGTGTGATAACTGGTGGATCTGCAAATACCTATGATATAAAAATTCAGAAGTAGTCAAAATGTAAGAAGAGAAGAATGGAAAACTGCGAAAAAGTAGTTTTCCATTCGAAAAAAGAAAGGAAGATGAGTATGAGGAAAAGAATTGTAAGACAAGTGATTGCTATGGTTCTATGCGTATGTATGGCATTGGGGTTATTTGATGGAATTCCAGTGGTAAAGGAATATGTGAGGACATCAACAGAGGCAGAGGCAGCAGATGGAAACACATTGGCTAGTGTTGCTGAAAGCGAATATAATTCGCATAGAGGGAAAAATGGAAATGGTTGGTATGGGGCAGGTGCTTGGTGTTGTCATTTTGTGAATTGGTGTGCAAGAAATGCAGGAATTTCAACAAATGTCGTTCCAAGTACAGCTAGTTGTACTGATATGTATAATAAAATACTGCGGACAGGAGCGAATATTGTTGCTAATCCTAAACGAGGTGATTTGTGTTTTTATAAATTAACGAGAACAGGAGGGTTTTGTCACATTGGTATAATGACAGATTCAACATATTCAATACAAGGAAATATATACGTGGCAGGGCGTTCGACGTGGTATAAGTTAAGACCGAGAGAGTATAGAGCTGTGAATAATCAACCATATACAATTGTTTATGTTCGACCAAACTATCAAACATCAATTAATTACCAAATCACTACTTGCGGTGTCACAAATATCTCGAACAATGATGCTCGTATTTTAGGTTCTATGTCTCCAGCGGGAAATGTAAACTCATGGGGGTTTTATGTTGGAGCCAATACAGGAGCAATGGCTAAGATTACAGTGAGTGGACAGACATATTCGGGAAATATGGGGTGCAATATTGTAAATTATTATAAGCTGAATTATGGCACGACATATTATTATAAAATATGGGCAGTTGTCAATGGACAGGAAAAACAGGGTGGAATTGTTAGCTTTCGAACTACAGCTACAAAACCTGAAATTCCTTCTTTGAAGATTGCTAGTAATTATCAAAATATAGGACTTGAAAGTTCAGCAACAGTAAATTGGAATGCTACAAGAAATACTAAATATTATAAGGCATATTTGTATAATAGTGACAATGAATTGATTGAAACTTCAGGGCAGGTAACGGGAACGAAATATGCATTTAAAGCGGCACAAAAAGTAGGAACATATCATGCTAAGGTGGAAGCATATAATGAAGTCGGAACCAAAGGTCAGTCAAATGAGGTTTCATTTACGGTACACCCAGATGTAACAGTAACATTTGTGGATGCAGACAGTTTTGTAGATGTTCCGGTGGGAACAGAACCCGTGGAACTTGGTAAGCAGACAATTCATTATGGAGGAACTGCGAATGCTCCTGCAGATCCGGAACACACAGGATATACATTTAAAAAATGGTCAAAATCTTTTTCAAATGTAAAAGAAGATATTGTAGTAAAGGCTGAGTATCAGATTAATCGGTATACAGTCCGTTATGTAGATTCGACTACACAGGAAGTACTCGGAACAGAAGAAGTAGATTACTATAGTTCCGCCAATCCTGTGGATTTTAAGATGCCAACGGGATACGTAAAGACAGGGTATGATGGTTGGGATAAGGATTACAAGTGTATTACGGCGAATACTACATTGAATACATGTATCGGATGGTATAATGAGAACTTTCCTATTTATGCGGAATTGCTTTCGGCAACTCGTGATTACGACTCAGAGGAAAGTGATAACGAAGGATATACTATAAAGTCAAAGGTAACAAATTGGGATAAATCAACAACAAAAGGAAGAGTGGTAGTAGCATTAAAAACCAAAGAAGGTAAACTGCTTACCTCGACAGAATCTTCCGCTTTTAGTGTAAAGAAAAATACTAATAAAACAATCGAGATTTTTGTTCCATATGATAAGGCAGCTTCGCTGGCCGAAATTTATGTGGTAGGACAATATACAGATGCGGTTCCCATCACAACGACAACATCGAATAATGCCGTACTTGAAATAGATCAAAGTTCTGTATATACAAACTGGAGTACGGAAGAGCCACCGGAAGATGCTGTAAAGAAAGAAGAACGAAAAGAGTATCGTTATCAGGATAAGAAAACAACGACATCCTATGAAACATCATTAAGTGGCTACACATGCAGCGGAAGTTCATGGGTTCATACAGGAAGTAATAGTTTTGAGTATGTCGCTTCCTTTCCATATGGTTTTGATACAGGTAGTTCATTTTATGCATCATTTAATCGGGCACCGGTTACGCCATCTGAAACGTATACAAATAAAACAACCGTTTCTACAAGTTTTGTGGGAAATGTGTATTATCACTGGTGTCGTAATGGAAATTATGGTGCTATTAATAGAACGGTAAATGGAACATATACAGATAAGTTTTGGAAATTTCATATAATTACAGACGCTGGTCTAGGATGGAATTCAGCGGGAGCTTTTTATGCTAAGAATGCAAGTATATGTGGAGATAGTTATTGGTGGATTGGATATGGTGAGGGAAATGCTGCGAATACTCCAATTTTAAGATGCAATTATAATACCTATCGGAAACGGTTTGATTATTATAAATGGACCGACTATTCAGAGTGGTCAACAACAAAACAGGCAGCGAGTTCTACAAGAAATGTACAAGAAAGAAAAGTTTATCGCTATTTGACGGATGAAATGATGAAGGAGGACAGTACGGGAAAAGAACGTACGGTGTCAGGTACATTGGGAAAAGAATTTGCTGGGAAAGAAGCAACTTTGTTTGTTTATAAAGTAGACGAAGCATCCGATTATACCAATGAATACGTAGCACAGACAAAATTAGACAAAGATGGAAATTATAAATTTACCTTTAAACTGAGAGAGGAACCTTCTGTGAAAACGGGAGACATGACGGTTGCTCTTGGGGTAGAAGGAACTTCGACAGCGATTTATCTGGATACGATTAAGGCGCCTAAAAAGACACATAAGGTCAGATTTTATGACTATAATGGAAAGGTGATTTCAGAACAAGATGTTGTAGATGGTTATGCTGCCGAACTTCCATCACAAGAAACGACAAAGAGGACAGGTTATACATTTGTTAAGTGGTCTGATACAAATATAAATATTACGGAAGATAAAGATATTTATGCAGAGTATGAACTTAATAAATACGATGTTGTTTTTGTGGATTGGAAAGCCAATTCAGTTAAAGTGGAACAATTTGAATATGGTTCAAGATTATTAACTCCGATTGCGGAAGAGCCGGAGGAAAATCAAATTGTTGAATGGGATAAAGTAGCAGATGGTGTAGAAACTGTGACAGAAAATCTTGTTGTCTGTACACGTTATAAAACTAAAAAATTTGATGTTAAAATTCAAGGATTTGACGGAAAAATAATATCTGAACAGACTGTTGAATATGGTAAAGCAGTGCAGCTTCCAGAGTTAGATACAGAAGCAAATAATTGTATTTTCTATGGCTGGAAAAATGTTGCACATGGACAGGAAAAAGAGTTTACAGATGTCATTATCAAAGAAGATACAACGTTAGTTCCAGATTTTGTTTATAAAGAAACAGTTAGTAATCCGACAGCAAATTTAGACAGCGGAGAGTATGATAAAGAACAAACGGTTACTTTGAGTACAAATACAAAGGATGCTGAAATTTATTATACATTAGATGGAAGTGATCCTCACGGAGCAACGGCGATAAAATATACAAAGCCAATTGAAATAGAAGATGCTACCGTGTTAAAGTATTATGCAAAAGCATCTGGAAAAAATGATAGTGATACATCTGAAAACTATTATGTTATTAATTATGAGGGCGCAAGAAGTGCATGGATGCCTTATGCGGAACTGCCTGAAAAGGTAAGAGAAAATCAAAAGGAATATGACATTTATTCGGATACAGGTTATGCTCTTAAAGAAAGAAAACAGGCAGAATACAAAGACAAAGCGAAAGAACTGGAAAATCTTGGATGGGCCAAAGACGATGATTCTTGGTCAGAATATACAGAATGGCAGGATACTCCATTTATAGATGAATCGACCTATATTGAAGCACAAGTTGAAACACAGGCAGTATATAGTTCGTCTACAAAATATAAATATTCTCATTATGTATATGCAGAGGGGACAGCTACATGCTATTCGCCAGAGAAAATTGATGGAAAAGACTGCAAATATGAAACAATTGAATTGGATAAAAGTATGGCAATTGCAGGATTCAAAGAAGATGGTACGACATATTTTATCCGCGATGGTGTAGAATGGTTCCGACAGGAAAAAGTAATTGGAAAGACCCAAACGGGAATACAGTATCGTCAAAAGCATAAGGTTGTAAATTATGTTAAACTTGCAAAGTATACAACGGATATTCCATCTGATGAAAAATTGAAAGATTATACGAAAGCGGAAGTATTTAGTTATGTGCGGCACAATTCTTACATTGTAAACATTTACGCACTGACAAATAAGTTGCAAACCCAAATTGTCGAGGAAGGAAAGACAATAGAAACAAGTGATTTACAAGAAATTGAAGGATATGATATAGATTCAATTTATAAAGACCCAGAGTTTACGCAGAAATGGAACGCAAAAACAGATTCTGTAACAAGTAACCTTGATTTATACATAAAAGTAAAACCGAAAGAATATGAGGTGACTTTTAAGGATGAAAAAGGTGAAAAGATTGAAACACAAAAAATATCCTATTTAGATGAAGCAACAGAGCCTATACCAAAGACGGTTGAAGGAAAGAAATTTGTTGGATGGTCAACAGACGGGTATAAATGTGTAACGGAAGACATGGATGTTATTGCTAAATATATACCAGAAGAAGATTATGCAATGATTGCATTTGAAAGCGATGAAGCATCGTTGAAAAAGGATGAAACATTAAAAATCTCATCTCAGATTGCACCAATTAGTCAATCAGAGACATTGGTATATTGGGAGTCAGAAGACAATTCTGTTGCTGTAGTTTCGGATCAAGGAGTGGTTACAGCAATTGGAAGTGGTGAAACTACGGTTGTTGCAACGGTAAGTGAAACTGGAGAAAAAGCAAAATGCAAAATAAGAGTATTAGGTGACACTGCTACTACTGAACCAACTAAAACACCAGAAAGTGGTAATGTCAGCAAGCCGACCGAATCGCCGACAGTGCCATCAAATACAAAACATTTATTGGATGGGAAACAAGCAGCATCTTCTGCATCAAAAAATAACGCAAACGAAAATGCAAGCATTGGAAAAGATGTAAAAGTATTGCAAGTTAAGTTTAACAAACTAAAAATAGCTGGAAAGCGTAAAGCAAAAGCCACCTGGAAAAAACTTACAAACATTTCCGGCTACCAGATTCAGTATGCGCCAAACAAAAAGTTTAAAAAAGCCAAGAGTAAAACGGTCAAGTCAACCTCTGTTACGATAAAGAAGTTGAAAAAGAAAAAGACTTATTTTGTTCGAGTGAGGGCATACAAACTGGTAGATGGAAAGAAAGTGTATGGGAAATGGAGTGCTGTTAAGAAAGTCAAAATAAAGAAATAAAATGTTGATTGAAAACAAGGGAACTGTGTAAAAATGGTTCCCTTGTTATTGCTTTGTACGACATGAGCATAGTATATAGTTTTAGAGAAAAATGATTTACTCAGGCACTACACTCATAACTATATAAAAAAATATAAAAAACTCCTTGACACGATTGCCCGGATAGTGTATTATCATATCCAAGCAAGTAAATAATTTAAAAGTCTGATATCTATCATTCTATTTTTTCTTGCTTATCGAAACTTTTTACCCACATAATTTTGGAAAGCAAGAGAAGAAAGGGATGATACTTATTGACAAGAGACTTAACTGAAAAAAATCTTGTGGAAGAAGCAGAAGTGTTTGCGGACATCAGCAACGTAAACCTGTATGATGGCAGAAACGTGATCCGGCCGGAAGATCTGGAGCTGCTTCCGCAGGAAATGCACTACAAGGACAGTGAAGGGAAACCTGCAAAGGTAATGGCAGATGTGCGGATGCGCTGGCGAAAAAACGGTTCCGTTATCGCGATGATTCAGATCGAAAATCAGTCGGAGATCAACAACATTATGCCAATCCGGGATCTGGGGTATATTTTCAACAATTATAACGAGCAGATCAAAGAGCACCGGAGAGAAAACGAACGCAATGGCAAACGTTTTTATGCCAGAGAACTGGGAGAGGACGAACGCCTGCAGCCGGTTATTACATTTGTTCTCTATTATGGAAAAGAAGAATGGAAGCGTCCGCTTAGCATCCTGGATATGCTGGATCTGGATGAGGAGGAGAAGAAGGAACTGGAACCATTTCTCCTAAATCATAAGATTCATTTGATCTCGTTGAGCAGGCTTGATGAAAAGGAAGTGGAAAAATACAAGTCGGATTTTTGGCATGTCATCAAATTTCTGACACTGCATGGCTATGGAAAAACCTGTAAGTATTTGGAAGAAGAAAGCGGTAAGAGAAAGTTGAAACACCCGGAAGAAGTACAAAATGTGCTTTATGCACTTAGCAGTGATAAACGTTTTTTAGAAGCAAATTTGGCAAATGATGGAAAGGGGGAACCGAAGATGGGACAGATTTCAGATGTGTTGGACCAAATAGAAGCGATCATGTTTGATAAAGGTGTCGAGCAAGGTATTGAACAGGAACGTAAGCATTTACAACGTGTAAATCAATTGCATGCAGAACTGATCAAAGATGATCGTACAGCAGAACTTTTTCAGGCAACGCAGGATCCGGAACTTCAGGAGAAGTTGATGAAAGAGTACGGAATAGAGTAACTGGTAATAAGCAGCTTATAAAAATTGTGTGGTAAAAGGGAACGACCGCCAAATGGATGGAAAATCTGTTTGGCGGTCTTTTAAAAGTGAAAAAAACGGAAAAAAATTTGAACTTTTGCCTGCTATAATAGAAAAAAATATGGAATGATCATAAAAGAGGTAAATGCAAATTGTATCAAGATATTAAGTTAGGAGGCGGTTCATATGAACACGAAAAAATGGTATCATTTGTTCTTACTAACCGGATTTATGATGTTGGTTTCGCTGGGAATGTCCGTTAAAGCGGATGCGGCGACGATCATGGATCTGGAGAGAAAATTCCCCAATGGGGCATATTGGAATCATGTAGTTCAAAGCGGTCATCGTTATTCCAATTATAATGATGTAGGAAGCTGTAACAATCCGGACGGCTACACATGGACACCGTGTAATACACACAAGGGAAGTGTTGGAGTAGGCGGTTATGATTGTAATTCTTTTGGGGGAGGTATGCAGTGTAATGGATTTGCACGTAAACTTGCGTATGATCTGTATGGTTCAATGCATTCTTCCTGGGGGAGAGGAAATATCAATACATTGAAGAGGGGAGATGTTATTCATTATAAAGCGGCAGACACTGACCCTGGTTATGGACATTGGGTCATGGTTATTGGCAGAAGCGGAACAACTGTTACACTGGGAGAAGCAAACCGGGATGGAAGGTGTAAGATTAGTTGGGGACGTACACTTAATCTTGCGACTGTTACCAGTTATGAAATTTATTCTGCTCCGTATGAGGCTGCATTTGATGTGGCAGATACCCAGGCCCCAACGCTCAGTAATGTCCGCATCACTGATGTAAATGCGGATGGTTACACCGTTGTGTGTGACGTTAGCGACAATGTGGGAGTGAGTAAAATAGAATTTCCGTCTTGGAATATTGACATCCATCAAGGTGAGGATGCAAACTGGATTGCAGGAAGTGTTTCCGGGAATACGGCGACGGCGAGAATTCCGCTTTCCGCACTTAAATCAGGGGTGATCCAAGGAAATTATCTCACAGATATTTATGCCTGGGATGCGGCAGGAAATCGTTCTTCCATAAGATGTCCGATCGTATATATTGACCGGACGGCGCCGACATTGAGCGATGTAAGGATTGTTGAGCAGGATTCCAAGGGGTATATTTTGGAATGTAAAGCATCCGATGACAAAGAGGTTGACCGGGTGCAGTTTCCGACGTGGACCGAGGTAAATGGCCAGGATGATCTGGCGGCAGACTGGGTACATAATTCATCCATAACCGGAACTAAGGTGGGGGATGATGTGTATCGTTTCCGTGTAAATATATCTGAGCATAATAACGAATATGGCAGATACGTTACCCATGTGTATGTGTTTGACAAATGCGGAAACAATGTGGCGATACCAATTGACGCAAGGATTGTTGGAGGATTGGCGCCGCAGAAGATTTTGAAAAATGGAAATGCACTGCTGACCCTTTATAATGAAGATTATTCCTGGAATGATATTAATGCACTGGCTTCGGGTATGCGAAGCAGTCTGGCAGAGATTCAGGATGAAGAAAAAGACAAGGTAATCAAGGATTTTGTCGCGGACCAGATTCGGAAATATTATTACATTGGCGCAAGCATGGAAGAAAAAGGTAAGGCTTGGAAATGGAACAGTGGAAGTGAAGTAAGTTACACCAATTGGGGGGATGAACCAGCCGGATTGTGCCGGAGATAATGAATTTTATCTTGCTGTGACGCAGCTAAGTGGTAAATGGAATGATATGCCTTCCTATTTTAATGATGGCGGATTTATCGTAGAGACTCCATTGGATATGAAAGCGGACGCGGAATTCGAATGCGATGGAAAAATAGTCAAATTTTACAAGGCATCTCTTCCTTATAAAGTGGCGCAGAGATTCTGTGAAGAAAATGGCGGATCGCTTGTAAAAATTGATTCGCAGGAGAAAAATGATGCCATTGCCAAAAAAGTAGCCGAAATCGACGAATGGACATTTTTCATCGGTGCGACAGATGAAAAAGAAGAAGGAACATTTGTCTGGCAGGATGGAAGTCCTCTGACTTACCGGAACTGGGCAGCTAACGAGCCGAACAATGACACGATATGCGGCACAGAAAATTATGTACAAATGTATCGGGATGGAACGTGGAACGATCTTCCCGGTTGGAAAAATAGGGTAGGATTTATTGGCGAATTTGACAAAGAACCGGCTCCGACGCCGACGGTCAAACCACAGGAGACAAAGGCGCCTCAGGAAAGTGCGGGACCACAGCAAACAAAGGCCCCACAAGCGACGAAAACGCCACAGAACACGAGTGTTTCTCAGGCGACAGCAAAACCACAGCAGACAAAACGGCCACAGACAACTTCCGGTACGCAGGCAAACAAGACTTCAAATCGTTCAAATGCCGGAAACGCATCTTCGGGAAGCAGTTATAAAACCGGTTCCACATATAAGAAAGTGATACCGAAGCGGGTAACCGGAGTAAAAGTGAAGAAAAGCGATACCAACGAGTGGAAAATTTTCTGGAAGAAAGTCAAAAAAGCGGATCATTATCAAGTGAAATTGGCGAGAAACCGTGCTTTTACAAAGGGAAAGAAACTGGATGACCGTTATTCTACGACAGACTATTTCTGGAACTTAAGGAAAAAGAAAACCTACTATATTAAAGTGCGGGCCGTTTATTATAATTATAATAATGCGACGTATTATTATGGAAAATGGAGCAGGATTAAGAAAACAAAGATAAAGTAAATGTGAACGGAAAAGAGAGCTGCCGGAAGGGTAAGAGGTGGCTCTCTTTATATTTCAAGGGAGCGGGTCGAGTAGTCTACAAATGCGGACATAATACTCAAGTAATTTTTTTTGCTGATCGGAACGGATTGGCCGGTGGACAAGGTAATCTGATAACGGGCTATTTTTACGATGTGTGCCATATTGACCAGATAACTTTTATGTGCCCGGATGAATGTGGAACTTGGGAGATCCTCTTCAATCTTTTTCAGCGTTCCGGAAAAGGTGTGATTTTCGCCGGAAGTTAAATGAACGGAAAGATCGTGTCCATAGATTTCAAAGAATAAAATATCGGAAACAGGAAGTGCCAAGATGCCTTCTCTCGATTTGACGTAAAAATTTTGCTCTGCATGTTTGTCAAAAAAGCGGTCAAGCGCTTCTTCCAGTTTTTCCAGTTTTGGTGATTTGATAAGATAATGCAGAGGAGAAACGTCAAAACTTTCCAATGCATAATCACTGCTGGAACTTAAAAAAATGATGTCTGTATCAATGCGAAAGGAACGCAGGCGGCGTGCCGTCTGAATTCCCGTTGTGTCTTGAAAGACAATATCCAGAAACAGGAGATCAAACGATTCTCCCTGCTCAAAACGCGAGATTAAACTGGAAGGAGAGTCAAAGGATAAAATTTCAAAAGAAATATTGCGACGGTTTAAGTTTGTAATTAAAGCTTCCTTTAATAAGGATGCAAACTGAGAGTCATCGTCGCATATGGCAAATCTGTACATTGACCGGCTCCTTTCTGTCTTAAAATTAATGAACGCAGCCTCATGCCTCTTACGTGCAAGCACGACGATGCATGAACCTTCGTTCATTGATCCTGAATAGTTACCTTTTTATTTAGTATACGAAAAATTTATAGAGTTGTCAATTTGTTTGCAAAAAATTCCCATTTGTGTTACATGAGGGGATTTTATGAAAAAAACAAGACAACAGAGGATTTTTATGGTATAAAATAGAATAGGGTAATAGAAAAAATCGAGGTATAAGGAGGAAATGTGTATGAAGCATTTGAGAAAACGTTTGCTGGCGGTATTCCTCGCAGCAGTCATGCTAGTGACTAGTGTGGGGACGTCATCATATGCGTATGAAGCAGAGAAAAAAGGCAATTTGTCCGTAACAGGAAATGATGGAAAGACCATCGAAGAAGAGGAGTCCTGGGAGGAAAAATTTCCGAATGGAACATTTGCTTTTAAAAATGATTCCATAACGATTGAAGAAGGAAAAAATGCAAAAGAGCAGAAAATAACGATTTATCGTCTGGGTGGAACGAAAGGAAAAGCGACAGCAAAAGTGGCGATCACTCCGGCTGTAGCGGCACTTGATGAAGACGAAAAAGAATTGGTGTATGCCAATGCGGCATCCAATAAGGACTATACCGTTAAGGTGGAAAATCCGATCGGAACCGATGGAACGATGGGAAAACAGCAGGTAAGCAGTTCTTATGAAGTTGTTGCAAAGAAAGCGGATGGAAAAGTAACACTCTCGTTGAAAGACGTAAAAGGTGAGTATGTCCGCTATTTTTGGCATGTAAAAAAAGATGGAAAATGGGAAGCAGTTTCCGGAGGAGAAACGGAAACACTTGTTGTAAGCGACCAGGATTTCAAACAAAATGAATATGTTTGTGTAGTAGAAGCTGATTACAAACTTAGTTTGTCAAAGACGACCGGAGAAGAGAGTTCACAAAAATTGTGGATTAACTTAAACAGCCGTCATATAACAGATGAAAAGCCATACGAAAAGGGAAGTTACACGGATGCAGCACTTGATCAGGAAATGCCATTTAAGACAAGTTTCCTGCAGGTGGATTTTGAAGACGGCGAATGGGTAAAGGATATCGTTGTCAAAGCAACGGACGATGATGAGCATGAAGCGGAAGAACTGGCATCCTTTACCATTTATGATGTGGAAGGGGCAGCGTTTACAGAATCTGCCAACCGCTTATCAATGTGCATCAAGGATGACGAGGAAAAACTCGAAAGTACTATGGGATTTGCACTTAGTCAGATAAGGGTAGACAAAAGTACAGGCAAAGCGAAGATCAAGTTGAGCAGAACAGGAGCAACGCAGTATGTTTCCTCTGTGGATTACAAGACTGTAGATGGAAGTGCAAAAGCGGGGACGGATTATGCTAAGGCAGAGTCCACAGCAAGTTTCAGTGGTGGTATCGAAAGTACCGAGATTGAGATTGAACTTCTGAACGATAACAAGAAAACAGAAGAAGACCGTTACTTTACGATTCAACTGAAAAATGCAAAGGGTGGAAATATCAAACAAAACGCGCAGGAGATCCGTGTCAATCTGTTTAATACAGATACGGCAGATAAGGACAATGTTGCGACCGCATCGAAGAGCAAAGAGGCGAAAGATGCATCGGCGCGTGTCAAGGAAAGTGACACGGCGATTACGGAAAACGGCAGCAAAGAAGTAAAGAGTAAAGCCGTTAAAAGTAAGAATAACGTTGTAGACTATGAAAAAGTTACCGATAAGTCCGGTGATATGAATGCACAGGAAGCAGGCGATTATTCTTATAAGATCAGTACCAGTGAATTGAAGAGCAACTGGGGCAGAAATTGTAATCTGACAGACAATTATACGGCACAGATTACAAGTGATGAGGGTGGAAACTCGAAAAGCGGCGGCGACATCTTAGTGGCAAAGCGTCGCGCAAATACCTATTATCAGATTAATGACCTGGTAAATATGTACAGTAAGATGTCAGGATCCTTCTGGGCAAAGACCAGTTATAGTCTGTATTGGGCGAGAGAATATTACAGCGGACTGCTCGTAGGTATTGGTAACAGCAGTTTTGCAACATCATTGACAGAATATACTTCTGACAGTGGAGACGGTAACATGAGAAACCGCCTCAGTGAAGAGTCAAAGAAAGCTGCGACGACAATATATACAAGATTTGGAAATGGTTCCGAAACCAAAAATTTTGAGGTAAATCTTGATAATCTTGCTGCAGGAAATAATTTCCTTGCATTTAAGTCGGCTATTTCAAAACGTGGCGGCACGGTGCGGAATCGTGATTCAAAAGTGAACTCGGTAAACATTAATTTGTACCGCCGCTGGCTGAGTAAACAGACGACCTTGAACATCAATCTGGGTGACAGCAAAGACAAAGATCGTATGGATCGGTCTTCTGGCGGAAATGTAACAGCCGTAAAAGAGGGATTGCAACCGGTGATTTCGATAGAAAAAGGTGGTTTTGATTCCGACGGAAAATTTTATCTTGGAACAGAACTCAAGGTAAAAGAATCCGATAAGCTTGGGGTTTACCAACTTGATAAGGTAGAATTGAAAGAAGGAAGCAAAAGTGTTTCTTCGCAAGCGGGAGTTAAGAATTCTACGACAGTAAAATATTCCGATAATAATAGAAGACTTTCTACGACAGCAGATTATACTTTGAACTGTGAATACAACCGTTATCAGACATTGGAGATCAACTGTAAGACGTCTATGACGGAAAAAGACACGGATCAGGAAAAGGCAGATAAATTTGCTGCGATTGGAAAAAACATCAAGGTGGATGGAAAAGCAATCGATTTGAAATCCAACGCCGGAGAATACAGCTATACATCCTCTGATAAAGTGATCAACTTCAACAAGATCAATTTTGGCCTGAAAGATGGTACCAAGATTCTTTATGGGGATAAGGTGTACGATGGAGATTCGGATATTACAATTACAGATTCGGATATTGTATCAAACAGCATTACATTTTCTGTATATACACCGGATGCTGTCAGTGTAGTAAGAGATCCGGAAATTATCAGCGAGAAAATGGTAGCCATCTACAAAGATAAAGATGGGGATGGTAAATATACAGAAGCAGGAGACGGATATACTCCGATCAAAATCCTGAAAGCAGGCGAACCTTATCAGATTACAGATTTTGGAAAAGGTGTTGTGATCAAGGTAGATTATTCGGTTCAGCCGGCCTCTTTGAATATTCCGCCGGGAGCGACAGGAAAAGAGACATTTCAGGTGATTCCGGGATTTGTAACGACGCAGACCTCGGAAGAGCAGAAAAAGAATATGACGGAAGAGCAGAAGGCCTACCGTGATATCGCGGCGAAGGACGGAAGCGTGAGAATGTATGGTGCTGTTTCGAGCGGAACGGTATCTTTCCTGTCCGGATACGATGCCAGCCCGGCGAAGATGAACAGCAGTACAAAGAAATATGAGTGGACACCGGACTGGAAAGGAAATCTGCGAAATGCCTATAAAAATCCATCGAAGATCAAGGTGTATGAGACCAAGATGCCAAATGGATTTACAGCAGCTTCTTCGGGGGAACAGATTAATGGATATCTCGGATGTCTGCATGGAAATGAAACGTATTATATCACTTCTCGTGTGACGAGTGGAAATGAAGAGAAGATTACATCGACCAAGCGAGGTGGTTTCTATACGGTTCCGGAGCCGGCAGCACAGGCTTTTGAATCCGAAGAGGCCGGAGCCGCTGAAGCTCCGGAAGATAAGGATGGAAAGACGGCAAATCAGCCGAGTGTAGCAAACACTTCACCGGGTGTGAATCTGCCGGAAATAGAAATCGGACTTGGTTATGGAACATTTATGATGGGGGACGATGAAATTGGATTTTCCGTCGGAACGCCTATCTTTGGTAAGAGTAAAGAGGGAGGCAAGGCTTCCGAAAAAGATGTTATGGGTGCAGAAAGCTTGAAGGAAATGAAAGAAGCCATGTCGGATCCATCCAATAATATCTTTAAACAATTGAAGAAAAATGCCGGTAAATCCGATGGTACTGGAAATAACGGCCAGGCGGCGAAGGCTTCCCCGGCGAAAAAAGCGGAAATTGATATTTCTGTCAATATGTCTTTTGTATGGAAATACAGTAAACTGACTGGTAAATATGAGTTTTCTTCCGCAATGATCGCATTGGCGATTGAGGGAAGTATCCGTTTGCAATATCGCTTCCAGTGTTGTCCGATCTTTTACGTATACGTTCAGATCGGCATGGAACTTGAGGCGCAGACCGGTATTGAACTGGAAAAAGAAGAAGTTAAAAATGCGGATGGAACGACAAGTATTAAAAATAATGTTTCGTTTGCAGGATTAAGTTTAAATCCGAGCTTATATGTAGAGGCCGGCGCCGGAGTCGGAGTTGATCTGGCAAAACTGGAGATTTATGTAAAAGTATCCGTCTCGTTTGCGTTTACGATAAACAAGAAAACGCAGATAGACGAATTTATCACATCGGCGGCGGTTGGCTTCCGAGTGGTATTCCTGTTCTTCTCTTATGAAATGGATGTTGTCGGATGTAAGGCAGGATATGATGCGTCCCGAAAGGAGGACGGTGATGAGCCGTGGTTCTTCTCCTGGCAGGTTGCCGGGCGGGATATGGGAGGAACCGAAGAAGAGGTTGATAACGATGTGGCAGGAGCTGCAGTAACGGTTTCCAAGCCGAAAAATGTATTCCGGCTGCAAAATATCAATTCTTCAGATGATAATGCCGCACAGGACGATATGTCAGCACAGGCATATGATGTAGAAGGCATTGATGAATTTCAGGTAAGCGGCTATGGCAGCAATGCTTCTGCGGTAGAACTGGGAAGCGGTTTTGACAGTGCTTCGGATTATAAACTGTTGACTGCAGGAGATGCAAACTATGTATTATACACGGTAGGCCGTAAAAACCCGGGTCACAGCCTGAATAATACCCAGCTTGTTATGTCCAAACTTTCCACGACAAGTACCGGAGTTGGTGGAGAAGAAGGACAAGACTCGATGGGACTTGTCAATCCGATCGATGAAACATCGTCGACCAAATATATCGTAGTGGACCGTAAAGCAGGAAAAGAAGAAAGCACCGGCGACCTGGATTATGATGCCATTGTAGAAAATGGTATGATCAAAGTGACCTGGACGTCTTATAGTGAAGAAGCAGCAAAGACGATTCCGGAAAGCTGGTCATCGGATAAAATGCTGAAAGCGGCCAGCCAGCTGGTAGAAGTAAAAACGGCAGAATTTGACACAAAGTCACCGAGTGAATTTACGAATGCCGTAGTTCTCAGTAAAGGCAATGGATATCGATTCCTTCCTTCCGGATCGACATCGAATGTTCACGTGTATGCCGATACCGAACCTTATACCGAGGCAGAACTTACAGCCCGCGAAAAAGAATACAAAGAAAAATATGACAAAGCGGCACAAGGAAACGATTCCAATAACGAATCCGGAACCGGAGATCCTTATGCAAAAGCAAACTATCAATATGCATTGACGACGGATTACCTGTATGGAAAATATTCCAAACTTCATTACAGCGTAAGGCAGGGGGATGGAACGTATAAGACATACGATCTGGAGCCGACAGATGAATGGAAAAAACAGGGAACACGCCTGGAAAATGTACAGATTACGGAAGGAACAGACAAAGATTACTTCATTTCTTACACCACGGAGCAAAAGGATAAATACGGTGCCTCAGATGAATATGCAAAGATCAAAAAATTGTATGTTCAGAAAGCGACGATCCAAAAGCAGAATGTGATGACGGAAAGCGGAAGTATAGAGCAGAACTCCATGAAATTTGAGACACCGGTTCTTTTGAAAACGCTTGTTGATTATGACGACAGTGATGACAACGACGGTGTATATGTTGGCGGAAGCTGCGAGGAGAAAGTAGAATCTCCAAGCTTTACCAACTTGAAATTCCTCCACGGAAAATTGTCAGATGCCGGAAAAGCGGAAACTTTCCTGATGTACAATATGAATGGAATTACCTATGTGATCAAAGAAGAGAGCCTTGAAAATGCATTGAACAGTACTAATGCAGCGATCACGGTGGATCCATTGTTTACGGTAGATAAGGAACATGGAAACGCACAGGCAGAGGCGACCATCGGTGTAGATGGAGATGGAAATATCTCTGCGGTTTACACCCAGACCGTAACAAATACGGTAAATAATGCTCTTTATGTGACGAAGTACGATCCGACGGTCAAAAAATTCGGAGAGGCATTTATGCTTGCGATGAATCATATGCAGGTATATGAGGATTCCGTATCGAATCAGTGGACTTCCGAAGATACGAGAGAAGCCTTCTTTGACAGTAAGAAAGGCGGCGGAGAAGACCAGTTTATCTTCAATGCTCCACAGATCGCACTTGGCAAACCGACGACGGAAAACGAGAGCGGAACATTGACAATTCTTACCAAAGGTACGATGACAAAATTAAAGAAATCCACGATGGATTTTGAAGGGGAAAAGTATACGGAATATGTTCCTGATGCCAACAACACAGCAACTTCCGGGATTTATGCGATCACGTATGGAATCGGAGATCAGAAGATTGGTGAAGCATCGATCACATTTGATCAGAACAATTTTGTATCCGGTGCGGAACTGAGCGGAAGTGTTTCTTTCCGTAATACCGGAGATGTGGCGATTCGAGGAAGCAAGGCAAATTCAATCTATATCACATTGAAGGCAGCAGGTAAAAATGGCAGTGAGGCAGCCGAACTCGCACAGTGGAAAGTGGAGAGCAATATTCTTGCCGGACAGCAGGTGACGACGGAAGACATCGTGTGTAAAGCACTTCCATCGGATATCGCCGGAGGAAAGATTTACTTTGAGGTGCAGGAGGATCCGTCATATTCGGGTGCAAAAGCATTGAGTACAGCGGATGCTGACGACGGATGTGGAATGATTGCTGTCGGAGAAAAAGCAGAACTTTCGATTGATAGTCTGGAAATTACTGCCAGCGACACATTGGAAAAACGAAGTGTAAATAATATTTCCTGCGTTCTTGCCGATGTGGATATGACAATAAGCAACCTTGGTGTAAAAGACGCTTCCAATGTAAAATTCCAGGTAAAACGCAGTGCCGGAAAAACAGATGGAAGTGAAGATAAATATATTCCATTGGAGATTGGTGGAAATCTGATCTTAGGTGACGATGCCAACGAAACGCCTCTTATTGGAAATGGAAATGACGGTGGTGTATTTGATTATCTTGCGTACAGCGATACGTCGGGAATCATCAGTACGGATCAGAAGATTGCAGCAGGTAAGACACAGAAGATCAAAGGAAAGATAGTGATTCCATTGAGTGCATTTGATCCAGAAGACTCGGTAGGTGCCGCAAATCTTCAGTTTACTTTAAAGAGTGATGCCGGCGAGTATGAGTCAAGCAACAATACGGCGTATGGTAAAGTGGTACCGACGACACGATTTGACTGTCTGGATAAAGTTTCTCTGACAGTAGGAAATCCGGTCAACTTTACCCTAGCGACACAGGCAGCGATGGATTCTTCGAAACGAAGCAATATTACGCTTACGGAAATGAAGATCAATAAAGACGGCAAGGCAGAAGTGGCAACAGATAATAAACTTTTGCAGAGTGCAGCTTATAATGTGAAGACAGGATACATTACCGTAACCGCGCAGAAAGAGGGCTCCGGTGTTTTGCGAATTGCAGATACGACCACAGGTTCTTTTAAGGATATTACATTTGTGGCAACCGTTTCGGGATGCAATATTCGTACAGATAATCCGGTATTTGAATTTACCAATGCCTTGCACGGAAAGGAATGGGAAGATACGGATGTCGGAGCTGTTACGCAAGGAACCGTACTTCCATACAATAGCGATATTTGTACCGGTGGAGAAGGCAATAGCTTTACATTTACGACATATGCGAGAAGTATTGACTTCTATTACACAGGCGATATCGAAGTATCCAGTAACAATAGTTTTGGTTTTGTAACGAAACAATACAGAGACCGCGACGGAGAAGAAGTAGCAGGAGAATACTACAAACGACACACCGTAGATTTCAACAATACTTCGCTGAAAAAACATACCGTTACGGTAAAAGTAATTAATGGCAGTGCTTCCTTTGACCGAATGGTGGAATATTATTCCGAGCGAAGCGAGGGGGATACCGGACGTGATGTACCGGAAGATAAGGTGAAACCGGTGATTGTGGTTGGAAAGACACTTCCGACAGGTACAACGAAACTTCAGCCGGGAACAGTTCTGGAAATTCCGGTTTACGCTTACGACGACGTGATGCTCAATTCTGTCAGCATCGGTGGAAACGGAGCAGATAAACTGGTAAATAATCAGTTTGCAGAAGGAACGTTAAAGGTTAAGAAAAATGGTACCTACCACGTAATCGTGGAAGACAGTTCCGGAAATATCACACAGAAACACATTACCATTGATTGTTTCGAAGAAGATGCAGAAAAGATTGACGAAACCACGGATGACTGGCCGGATGTAACATTGAAGCTGGTTGACGAGAATGGAAGCGAAATCACGGATTATACAACGGCAAATGCCTATATTGCTTACGATATTAAGGCAGACCGTAAGATTAAATCCGTAGAGATTCAGAAAGTGGATATGATAACTCAGAAGACGACGGATCTGGGAAGCGGCATTAAAGTAACAGGAACGCCGACAACGCTTTCTGACAGATATGATGTCAATCTTTTGGAAAATGGTTATTATCAGGTAAAAGTAACCGATTCCGCTGACAATGCGACGACCGCCATTCTCTACGTAGAATATTTGACAAAGGGACCGCAGGTATATCTCTATACAGCGGACAGTGTGGAAAATCAATTGTTTTACTGTGTTGGTGATGAAGACAATGAGATCCCATTGAAAGAAGTTGCTGTGTATGAAGGAAAAGTAACGGCAATGAATGAATCCGGTTCGATTGAGGTAGAAGGAAAAGAACCATTGATGCGTAAGTCTTACACGACACAGACGATGGATTCCGGAACAGTAATTCTGGATGAATCCACTTCTACCAAAGAGTTTACAATTGCCGCACAGGATGTATCCGGTAAATTGACCACGTATATTTATACGGATGAAACCTGCCTGAACAGCCTTGCTGTAGGTAGTGCGGAAGATATCGCATTCGGCGTAAAACTCAATGGAGAATTTAAACCATATCAGAGAAATTATACCGTGGATGTTCCGTATGGTTATCCGGAACATCAGCTTCCGGAAGTAAATGCTACCTGCGGAAGTGAAGCGACAATCAATAAGAACTGGGATGGCGATGTGTTGACGATTAAGGTTACCAAAGGCGATATGGAAAATACGTATACGATTACCTTGAAACGTAAAAAATGTACGTGTGACATTTCCATCCGAACCTTTGATGATTATATCGACGTGCCAAAGACAGGCGAAAAACCTTCCCGTCAGTTTGATGTACAGACAGATGTGACACTTTGTGAAGTACACAAAGACCACGTTCAGGAAAATGTGAAGCTTTCTTATGAGCTTACAGACGAAGAAGAGAACACAACACCGGTAGAAACTGCATCAGTGGAAAGTCCGGTTTTGGAAAATGCGGCAGCCACGATTCAAGGAAATACGATCGTATTTAACCGTATTGCCGAAGGAACGACGCCGAAAGAGGTCCATGTCAAAGTAAAAGCGAAGACGGATTCCTGTGAACGGTCGAAGATCATTACGTATACAGTGCGCAATAAATACGAGGTCGGTCTGCGGGTAACCGAAGGCGGAGCGGTGCATTGTGGAGAAGATATATTGACTGCTCAGAGCGAGACGGATTCGGCAGAACAGCCATATCATTACGATGTGAATACCGGATTTGAATTGGAATTGACAGCCGCCGAAAAAGAAGGTTATGAATTTGCCGGTTGGTACGATTCCGGTGATAAACTTCTTTCAAAAGAGAAAGAATTTGTTTATACGGTAGGAAAAGACGAAACACTTCGTGCCTTGTTCAAAGACATTGTCAATCCGGAAGGATCGATCACACTGACCGATCTGAATGGGGTGCAGAATGTGACAAAATCGGACGAAGGCGATATCCTGGTTTCCTCCAAAGGTTTCCAAATGGAGATTACGGGAGAAGATAAACATTCGAGTGTAAAATCCATTTCTTACCAGATTGTAAAACGAGGTGAGAAACTGGATGAAAATGGAAAGTGGATTGCTTACGATGGCAAACCGGTTTCATTCGAAGAAGAGATGGATTTTGTAGTTTATGCGAAGATAGTGGATCAGGATGATAATGAAGTGATTGTATCCTCAGAGCGCGCTATGATTGAAAAATCTGCAGCGACCGTTCGACTCGCACCAAACTTTACCGAAGGCGCATTTACCAATAAGAAGGATGCTGCGATAGTAGCTACGGTACAAGAAGGTACGGCGGCATTGAAGGAAATCCGCTACGTTGTCAACGGCGAAGAGAATACCACAGAGGAAACGGTATTTGGCATCTCGGATCTGCCGGATGGGGAATACGATGTGATTGTTTCTGCAAAAGATATTTTGGGCAAAGAAGTTTCTGCTAAGGTATCTGTGAAGAAAGATGTAGCAGAGCCGGTCCTTTCAATTACAGGTGCTCCGACAAGTTCCGTCGAAAAAGCGACACTTGGTATCGAAGCCGATGGCGGCGTTTCCGGAATAAAGGAAATCCGTGTAAATGGGAAACCGTATACCGGAAAAACGTACGAAGTGACTAAAAATGGAACGTATGTATTC
>ENA-OURQ01000517-OURQ01000517.1-human-gut-metagenome-genome-assembly--contig:-NODE-517-length-38169-cov-10.280474_pt1 | contig 38169 bp, 34 predicted proteins | sample MGYA00242105_ERZ508999 | MGnify/ENA primary metagenome ERZ508999 (study PRJEB26280, sample SAMEA2338771) | human gut metagenome | biome: human gut; feature: human-associated habitat; material: faeces...
GCCGGCGCGCTCCACCGCGCAGCAGGATCTCGGACAGGTAGGCCGTGTTACCATGAGCGCTTACCGTACTATTGGAGCTTCCCTGACTATGGTTGGCGGCACAATATTGGCGAAAAGCGCCATGACGAAATCAAGGGATTACTTCCAGAAATTGCAGAAGGCTGACAAGCTGAATGTGATCGACGGGGTTTTGAAACGGAATGGTCTGCAGTCTGCAAAATTTGGGACGGCGAAAGACCTAAGGCAGACCAGCCAGAGCCTGGTCAAACTGGGGCAGAAGAGCGGTTTTGTCACAAAAGACATGAAGCTAAAGAATGTAGCCATTGCTGATTTTCGCAAAGCAGGGCTTGTGTCCGCCGGCGATATCTCGATCTTCAAAAATGCCATGACAGAAGCGATCCGCTTCCAGAAAGGTTATGGGATGATGCGGCACGGCGGAAGGACTTTGTCGTACATCGTAAAATATGGCGCGCAGGGCAATGACCCTTCTATCCGGGCGTTTGGCATGGGGATGGACACGGTGCGTGTGACAGCAGATCTGGCAGTTTCTGCAAAACGTGCCGCAGACAGCCGTGTGTTAAGGAGGCATCTGAAATATAAAGAAAATGAAAAGTTCCTTGCCCAGAATGCAGACAATCCGTTCTTAAAGATTGGTTCAAAGAACTTTAAAAAACAGAACATCCAGCATTTCCGAAGCCGGCCGGGTGCGCCGAAGGTAGACCCTTCCTTAAATGCAGAGGCTGTAAGGAAATATGAGGAACTCCGGAAGCTGGAGGAAGCAAAAAAGTGGAACAAAGCGCACCGACGTTCCGAAAAGCATTTCCAGAAGGTTACTGACAAGAGACGGAGGAGGTTAGAAAAGGTCAATGCGCTGAAAGCGAAGGGCAATGCTTTGAAACAGCAGGCCCTGCGGCCTTTCAACGCGGCGGGAACCGCCGCGAAAGAAGCACTTAGGAGTTCCAGTGTCGGACGGGCGGTAACGGCAGCGAATAACAAGATCAAGGCAATGAAGGCGTACAAGTTCGTAAAGAAGGACCTTGCAGAAGCCAAGATGATCGTGACGAAGTTCATCGAGCGTGCGGCTGACCTTGGAAAAGCGCTCATGAAAAAGCTTATGATCTTCCTTGCAGTATACGTCCTTGTTGCGATTGCAATCTGCGTCCTCGCCGTTGCCATCCTGATTCCCGTCAGCATGGCAATCAGCGCGGAAACGAATGACGATGAGATTATGGGAATGCTGATGGATGATGTATACGACAAATCCAACACCCTTACCGGCATCATTTACAACGAGCTGCGCTACATGGAGGTGGAATGGGCCAACGAGACGCGCTCGTATGGGACGAGCGCGTGGGAGAAAGAAGAAGATCATATACTTGATTTTCTTAACGAACCTCAGCCACTCAGCCTTTTCCAGATGCAGTTTACAGAATACAACATATCACCAAAGCAGTATGCCTTAAGCCAGACGGGTAAGGATGACCTGCTTGGTACATGGGCTTATGATTCCAGCCGTGAGGAAGAACATATTTTCGGTGAAGATACTGCTTATGAGGGGGTTTTAGGTCCCGAACCATTTGAAGGGGCATCCCCGGAAGATTATAAGCTGCTCCGGTTCATTGACGGCGGGAACAATCTGGAACTCAGGGGGAAACCGCAGGAAGGCTACACCTCAAATGCAAAGCAGATCACTGCAATGGCATCGGTGTTCTTCAATCAGGAAGTGGAAACATTGAAGGAGCAGGCAAGCGGCAACGGGCTGCAGGGGCTTTTGGCAAAGGCAAAGTATTTCTGGCGGGCAGCTTGGACATGGCTTGAGAAGAATAACATCCCGGTATTCGGCTGGCTGGCAAAACAGACCGGGTGGTCGTGGACGTCGGTTTACCGGAATTATGCCTATCCCCTGATGCAGGCGTCCCATCAGGAAAACTTTTTCCTGAGCAGTTACATCTTCCCCACAAAGTATACTTTTGAAAACCATGAGGCACGCTGGGATGGCGCAAAAGGCGGCGACCCGCTGGTAAACGGCGACCAGTCCACCAAGGTGGATCAGGAGACGGGGCAGGCAGCAAAGAACGGCAAGATCGGTGCGACAACAGAGGGAGGATCTGGGAAAATAGACCATGATTTTAACGTATCCACGGAAGCTTATGGCAGTTACGGTGATGCGGCCTGGGAAGCAATCGAGATGTGCGCGGATGAAGAAACCTATGGGGGATATGGCTGCCAGCTGAGGAACCGTTTCTACTACAAATGGACAGGTGAGTTTGGGACGGACCGGGATGGGAACCTGACCAATGGGGAGATCATGAAGCACCTTTATTATGGCGGATGTCCGGACGAAGGGGCAGGGGCTGAAAATGTTTCTGATGTTTCCAACGAGGTAAGCCCTTTCGAGAGCGACACTGAGGCAGAACATGGTTATGATGAATTGTCCTGTCTGGTCGATATCCTTAAAATTGAGGAGCAGAACGATAATATAGACGCCCCCAGCCCGGTTGACTGCTGGCAGGTGGAATCTTCAGACCCGCTTACAGACTATGATTTTGAGGAACATACCGGCTTGCTGAATGAAACCTTCTCTTATGATGGCTGGAACCGGGAATACCTAAACCGGAACGGGGGAGGCGATACGGACAGCGAGGACAACCTTACGATCCAGAAGGTGGAAACGACAGAGGACGGATGTGACATCTACTGCAGTTATCCCTTCGATGAGATCGAGATCCCTGACGGGATCGCCCCCGGCGTACCAGAATACAAGACGGATTACACACAGGATGGTATCGTATACCATTTCAAGCATGAATGCGTTGGGCGGCACAAAGGTGTGTACTGCGGCGGCCACCTGCAGCTGAGGACCCGTGGCGTGGTCTATGGTTTTTCAAAAGAGCAGGAAGAAGAAGGGACTGTAGCACAGGAAGGTACCATTTCTGCATTTGCGCCGAAAAACTTAGATCCTGTGAAGTATAAGGACCCGAACTTTCATGCGGATGCGGAAAACCGTGATCCCAATAAGGATGATGTAGCACAGCTGGAAAAGGATGCCTATCCGGAACTTGACGTATGGAAGATCGCCGAACACTGTACTGACGGGGATGATGCAGCTTACATCGCAGAAGAGGATATGAAAACTTTCTACAATGTAAAAGACCTGTTTGATGTGGATACCCTCATCAAGCGGCGTCGGACGGATTATCCCGGTTATGGGGGAAACAGCGAGGCAACAGGTACGCTGGGGGACAACACGGCAATGTCGAAATGGACCGGGTGGACCCTTACGAACATGGGGAATGCCGTAACGATCGCATCCGGGGATTGGTTTGAGCAGTATGCCCTTGCCGATACCCAGACAGCATCCGGCGGTATTTTTGACCCGTCGGCAGGAGCAAAACTCAATGCGGCCAGTGACAGCCTGATCACCCATATACAGGAGCTGCTGATCGATGGACTCCCGCTGGATGCAGACATTCTGGATCCGGAAGCAAAAGGTTATGATGGGGAATTGCTGACTGATGAGGAAGAGGAATCCATTGATGGGGCGCGCCATGCCCTTTATGCTTTAAATTCTGTTGGAAAAGTAAGTTATTCCCAGAATGCACATGCTAACCAGTATGGCAATGTGAAAGGCAAGGCAACGGATTGTTCAGGCTTTGTCTGTAATATCTGGCGTGATGTGTTTGAGGCACCGCTGACGGTATCTGCTATGGCGCACGGAGAGCAGTGTGCACCTTACATCCATCCTTATACAGGTATCGGGACTGCCGGCATTGAACCGGGGGATATTATCCTGAAGATGGGAGGGGATGACGGTGCTGACCATTCGCTCATTTATATCGGGACCTTTGACAAAGCAGAGCTTTATTCCATCCTGTACAGGGATGGGGAGATCCCAGAAGACTTGCAAGGCGCTGGGGAGCGGGTATTCACGGTAGACTGTTCTTCCATGGTACTCACGCTGGATGACCTGCCATCACAGGACGATGTACCGTTACACAGCCTGTTCCCGTCTGATGATGAAGATGGGAAACTGTCAGTAAAAGACTACTATAAGCAGGAGAATCGTTTAGGAAAGGAGATCATGGTACGTTCCGGTAATGTGCGTTTCTGCGACCGGGAATACTGCAATAACCCCAATGGGGCAGAGATGTACTATATCGATATGTCTGAAATGGAAAAGATTGGACAGCGCCAGCTGTTCCATGATTTTACAGACCTTGGGGACTCTGTTGCAACTGATTTCTGGGAGCGGGATGAGATCCGGAGCGACCTGACACAGGTGCGGGAACCCATTGACATCAGGTATCCGGATTATATATTTTCCGAAGGAGGCAACAATCTGCGCCCGCCGGTGGAAGATGTGGAGATACCGGATGAAGAGCTTCCCCCGATTGAAAACCATCCTTCCGTGGAAGGGATCCACCGGATTGACATCAACTACAGCCAGTACATCAACCAGGGCAATTCAGAATGGTCCCAGTTAAAACGTGGCGGAATCGGTACAAACAGCACGATTGGGAATAGCGGATGTATCGACTGCAGTTACCTGATGGCGGCACAGTACCTCAATGACAGAAGATATGATGTCGGACGCGTCCTTACGAATCCGGACTATTATTCAGGTAACAGCTTTATGGCGGGACCGTTCCTGAATGATTTTGGCTTAAAAGAGACAAGGACATCATTCAGTATGCAGACTGTCCGAAATGCCATTGATGCTGGAAATCCAGTCATGCTAGACATCCATGGGGTATTCCCGAACTTCCACAGTTCTCCCCGTGACCACCATCTCCTGATCATTGGATATTCGGATGAAGGGATTTTGGTTTATGACCCCGGAAGCTTTGCGAATACCTATGATTCCGGGAGCCATAAGATCATTTCTTATGAAACCTTAAGTAATGGTCCAGGAAGTATCGAAGGGATCCGGGTAATCTCGAAGAGATAAATATATAGTATGGTTGAGCCGCCGCCCAGTTCTGGGCGGCGGTTTGCTGTCGTTAACACTGCTTTTTTTGCGCACATCGAAGAAAAATGGTGTATAATGGAACAAGTAAAAGACTTTTCCCATTCAGATATGTCCTGTATATAGGAGGCAGGAAAAATGAATGAGAAAAAAATTAAAGCAGTTGTAACGGCAGCAGTGGAATCTACTCCGTTGGACAGAGGGAAAGCTCTAAAAATTCTGCATACGATTCTGGAAATGCTTGCCGCACGAGGGAAGGAGAGAAAGGTAAGATGATTGATCCAAAAAAGTTGGCAGAGCTGGTTGCCCGTGCCAAAAACGGGGATGACGACGCAGTCAGCCAACTGTACAGTGATTGCTACGGGAGAATTTTTTATGTGATTAAGTCCATTGTTGGGGATGAAGAAACGACGATGGATCTGCTGCAGGATACATTCCTGAAAGCTTTTAAATCTATAAATTCGCTGGAAGATAACCAAGCTTTTTATGCATGGCTGAAGCGGATCGCAATCAATACATCCAAGAACTGGCTGATAAAGTCAAGACCCATCCTATTTAGTGACCTGCAAAATCCCACAGTGAATGATGAAGAAGATGCCGAGCCGGTTGAAAATGTTTTTGAGGATCCAAAGTTGGAAAATATGCCGGAGGAAGTGGTCGATAAAGCAGAAGTTTCACGGTTGCTGAATGAGATTCTGGATTCCTTGCCGGCAGACCAGCGCCTTGCTATCTGCATGTTTTATTATGATGACATGTCTTTGAAAGAGATCGCAGAAGTAATGGATGTCCCATTATCCACGGTAAAGAACAGACTGGCGTATGGCCGCAAAAAGGTTGAGCAAAAGGTACTTGACCTGGAAAAGCGCGGAACAAAAATCTATGGTCTGGCTCCGATTACCTTCCTGCTCTTCCTTTTCAAGGGTATGGAGACACAGGCGAAGGAGCTGCATCCGGACCAGACCGCACTGAACTCTTTCCGGAAAGCGGTGCAGGCAGGACAGAACCAGAGTGCGGCGATGGACATGGCTGGCAAAGTAGCGAAGGAAGCCACGAAAGCTGGGAAAAAGGTGGTAGAGACGGTTGGCGTTAAAATGCTTGCCATTATTGGTGCAGTTGCTGTGATCGGAATTGCTGGGATAAGCTTCATTGAGCGAAAGCCTGCTGATGTCAATTCGGATTATGTTAAGAAAACTGAGGATGCCCTTTATTCGGAGACGGAAACGAAAGACGAAGATAGTGAAACATTGCGTGAAAAATACTTCATGGAAAGTATATATTACGATCTAAGGGATTATATCAGGGGAATGGGGATATTCGATGGTATCTCAATCGAAACCTATGATGAATGCATTAAAAATAATATTTCTGTGCAATTTTCGACAGAATATGTCAAAGGAAGCGATATGCAGACTGTTTTTATAAAGCAGGATAATGTAGTTCATGCTTTCGCTTTTCGTATGTATACGAACATGGATAATTTGTATATGGATGGATGGGATTTTCGGGTAGAAAAATACGACCCGGAAAATTGTTGGTATTACGAACATCCGACGCCTTCGTCTCCTATCCATATTTATGATGCTTCTTCCAGAGAAATTTATTATTTTTGGGATGATATGGAAAAATATAGCAAATATAATCCTGAAACAGGAGAAAAAACAGCTATTTCCAAGGAAGAGTCTGAGGAAATTTGTTCTCAATTCACGGATGATCTCTCCACAATGGGGCTGGAGTGGCAAGACTTGACGCAGGAAAACATTGACCATTTTTTTGTTCCATATTTGGAATAGAGGTATTTATAAATACCTTTTTGCAGATAATATTGTATGCTTAGTCCTCCGCCAAAAAGCGGGGGACTTTTTCTACATTTTGCAAAAAAACGGAATAAATACAGAAAAGAGGATATCATGTCTGAAAAAATAATAGTTGTAAGTACAAAAACGTACCCTATGACAGATGCGGATAAAGAGCGATTTGAGCGGAATATCCAGATGGAGCGCGCCAAGCACGATAGGGATGCCAAGTGCGGCGGTGTGGATGAGAGCGGAAGATACAGAGCTCTGCACCGCCGCTGGGAGGAATAGAAGGTATTTATAAATACCCATATCTGTTCTTAACGCAAATCAATATGATTTAATCGAAAATAATAAAGGTATGTATAAATACCTTTTATTCAGGAATATCGTTTTAAATCGACAGATATCATATTATAGCGCGTGCAAAAAAGATATTTATATATAGCTTTTATTGTTTTAGCGTTTGTCGAATAACCTGATGAAAATCTTCATTCACTATCCTAATCTTACATATTTTATTTGCAAGAATTGATAGTCCCGGCGGAATCCGTTGGAGTAAGGAAAGGAGAAAACCATGAAAAAACATGTGGGATTTTTTCGGAAATCTTGCGGAACAAACGGAAAAAGGGTATAATAAAATGGAGGTAAGAGAAAATGGATGCAGTAAACGAAACGAAGAAGAAAAGGAAGATCAAACCGTGGAATGAGCTGACAATCACCGACGATTTCATGTTCTGTAAGGTCATGCAGAACGAGAAAATCTGCAGGAAGATGATCAGCCTGCTCCTGGGTATCGAACCCGGCAAGATCGAACAGATTTCCTATCAGGAAACCATTGATCCGGGCAAGCAGAAGGGAGTCCGTCTGGACGTACTGGTCCGTGACGGTGCCGGCAGGATTATTGATTTTGAGATGCAGATGACGGACCAGCATAACCTGCAGCGGCGCGGGAGATATTACCTTTCAGCGATCGATGTTTCGGATATCGGGCTACTGTCAGGGGAAGAGTACAGCAAACTTCCGGAATGCTATATCGTATTCATCTGTCCGTTCGACTATCTGAAGAAGGGACTTCCGGTATATACAATGAGAACCGTATGTCTGGAAACCGGCGAGGTATATGAGGATGGTGTGACCAAGCTCCTTGTGAACAGCGCGGCGGCAGACCGGGAAGATAATCCGGATCTGAAAGGATTTCTGGATCTGATGAACAGCAAAGACACCGACAACAGTTTTGCAGCGGAGATCAGGGAAGAGATAGCCCAGATCAAAACAAATGCGGAATGGAGGACGGAGTATATGGTATTAAGAGCAAGGGAAATGGAGCTCCGCGAAGAGGGGCGTGAAGAAGGACGTAAAGAAGGGCGCGCAGAAGGACGCGCAGAAGGACGCATAGACCTTTTGTTGTCTTTGGTAAAAGACGGAGTGCTTTCAGTTGTGGATGCCGCAATGAGAGCAGGCATAAGCCCTGACGAATTTTCAAAGAAACTTCAGAAAAACTGATCTGATAGTGGCTCTCCTGCAAAGCAGGGGAGTTTTCCGTTGAGATAATCAGTTGTTGTATACTTGTTGTATTGTTACCGGAAGTTGTTGTATAGTTGTTGCCCGCTGATTTTTCAGCTGTTTGATGTCGAACCTTCTGAAAAATTTCAGAAATAAAAAAATATCGTGTCCACCTCCTCTTTTTCTTGCATATTTAGAGTAAAGGAGGATTTTTTTATGAGAAAAATAAAGAACATTCTGATTTCCCTATCTGTTCTGGCGGTTGGTATTTCAATTGCAGTGTGGGGGATCAGCCACATGGGTGATAACGGAAAGAATCCGGATAGTCCTACCATCCAAACAGAAACAGAGACGGAAATGTTGACTGAAAAGGAAACGGAATACATCTCTGCTGAAGAATACCGGGAATCCAAGGTGGACGAAAAAGTTATCCCAAATGCGATAGAGGTATCGGACGACAAGGGGCACGTGTATTTTGTCTATGAATACGATGATCAGAGCAGAAACATGGTTGTCGGAGAGTATGGGGAGATTGGAAAGTATCCGTCTCAGATCTGCTTTATTGGAAACGACGGTGTAGAGCGGATTATGGAAAAGCATTCTTACCAGTATAATGATGATGGGATGGTTATCGCAGAAGAATGTTACGCGGATGAAGACCTTTATGATGACAAGGATTTCTTTGTTCCTGTTTCCGGGACAGAGTTTACTTATTATGAAGGCAAGATGGCAAAAGAAATTGACTACATCTATGATTACCAAGGTGTCAAGAAGCCTTCAAACACTTATGAATTTTATTATGATGGAAATGGCTTTCTCTCCCGGATGGATGTTTTAGATGGGAACGGGCTGCTTTCTTATTACGAAGAAGTTACCTGTAATACAAATGGATCCCCAGCAGTCATCCGGCAGTATACTTTTGATGGGATTCTCATGGGGATCAAGGAGTATGGTTACCGTGATGATGGAAATGTGCTTACATACCAGGAATATTCCGGTGAAAAAGAAAATCTGATCGTCGAGACGAAATATCTGTATGACGATAAAGATTATCTCCGTAAAGCCGTTATGACAGATTATGAACAGCAGGAGGATGGTGCTGTTAAAGAAACAACCACCCATTACCTTGTACGGTATAGTGAAGGAAACGAAGAAAAATTAGGAAAATTTTCGGAATAATTCTTTCACACCATTCCGCTTTAAAAAAATCAGACATATTTTCCCTGTAAGGGAGAAAATCCCTAAATACATAGAAAGGAGAGCCGCTAAGTAAGGCTTGCGGTGATGCAACATGCAGACAAAACAGTCAAAGTCAGAAATCAAGCAAAAGCTCCGGGAACTTGATGCCCAGAGAAGGGAGTATGAGGTACTCCTCAAACAGGCAGAGGAAGAGGAATTCAATGGTGCAGTCAGCAAATTTCTTACCCGCTTCAATATCCACTCTGTCGAAGATCTGAACCGCATTACGGGAATCATTGAGGGAGTTGAGAGTATTGCGTCGAGAAGCTTCCAGAAAAAGCGGGAAATTCCCTGCCGGCAGGAAGGATCGGCAGCACATCAGGTACCGCCTATCCAGATTGTAGAAAAGTCGCAGAGTAAAACGCAGGATTCTGTTCCTGAAGCAGGAAAAGAAGAACGGCTGGGACTGGACCAGGAAGACCCATTTGCACTGAAGGATCTTTCTTCCCCGCCGGAGCCGGTCGCTTCCAACAGCACAACGTCTTTCAATATTGACCCAACATCTGCACAATCTGTTACAAATGCTTTCGGACAGAATGATTTTACAACCAACGATGATTCCGCAGAAGATGAAGGAAACATGGATGATCCGTTCGGTCTTGACAAGATTGATTTTGGAGACATCATGACTGAGGCAGTGGAAGAACAGGAGAAGACGGAAAAGCGTACCGAAGACGGTACACAGGAAGAAGATATGGATTCTTTTGACGGTTTAGATGACCTGTTTCCATCATATGCAGAAAAAGAGCTTGACCCTGATGGAACGGTCGCAGACAATGAACCGGAAGATGACATCTTTGAGAAAAATCCCATCAATACCGACAATTTTGATGAGGATTTCTGGAAGAACCTTGAATCTGACCTGCTTTCTGAAGAAGAGAGTTCCACAATCAATGTTGCGGATGTCATTGCTGTAACGGAAGCAGATGAACATCTTGCCAAGGCAAAGAAACGTCCGGTTATCGTTGCCGCTGAGAAAGCGCTGGTTGAAGCCATTGCAGCTGCTGTTGATGAGGGATGGGTAAAAAAGGAGGAAGTGCTTTACAGATTTTTTGAGTCCTCTACTGAAAATTCTGTGTATGCCAATGAATCCAAGAAGTTTGAGCAGATTATTGACAAACTGAATTCCAAATGGGAAGGGGTAAATCCAGGAAATGCATCCAGAATGAAATTGGAAGAATTCCTCAATTTTCCCTTCAACGTCCGCATCAAGGCAGTTGGTCTTGCGCTGAATGACCTTCGACTTTCAATGTAACCACTGGCTGACACATTCCCCCCGCAGCGTCGTGCTGCGGGATTTCTTTATTATCTCAAATTTTTTAAAGAAATCTTATCATTTATCAAAAAATTCATTTTTTCTGTTCGTTCCACATTTTTCATACATATTTATATGAGAAATAAAAAAATTCAGGAGGTGCTTTGAAGTGGGAAATGGACATAAGAAAAATTGGAAACCATTTGCTATTGCAACAGGAGTGCTGACAGCCGCTTTTTTAATTGTATTTGTAATATCACGATTTATTGGGCGAAATGATTTTAATGTCATATCGGAAGAGAATGAGGAAACAGAGATTCAAATAGAATCTATATCCCCCGAATCTGAACCGTTGGAATTCAATACAGCGGATATGGCGGAAACTGAACAAACTACAGAAACGGTATCTGAAGAACTGCCAAAAAATTATGACAGTACAATGCGGTTTGACAGATCCGACCCGGATGATGAGGGATACGGAGAACAGCAGATAGGAAATCTGGTTATCCGATATTTGAAAAAGGATGCAACAGCCGGCCGCGGCGAGGCGGCCGGCGCAGAAGTTGATGCAGTTTCCTTCCATGACGGGAATGTAAATGATATGAGGGGATATATTTTTGCGGTAGAAGCGCTTGATGCAAATACAGAAGTCAACACGTTTGATGATGCCAAAAACTGTGTTGGTGAGTATGTCCCCGATGGCAGTGGAATATCGACCAAATGGGAAGAAACGGGAAATTTCTTTGTCCGGAAGGCATTGGGGTATGACAATTCAGCTCAAGCATCTTTCCTGTATCATACTATCGTCCCTAAATACGGGAAATATGACTGCAATATCTACAGTATTGTTTATGTGATGGATGAAAAACGGGTAATTAAGAAAACTTCATACCAGTCCATAGCTGATTCTGTTTCAGAATATGTCCCTGATAGCAGCTTTTTGGCTGAAACATATGATGAGATCTGTGATGAGCTTGAAGATGTCTTGCAGAACAAGTCTGCTACAGGAGATTCCATGGGTGGAGTAAATGAACTGCGAGAAGCAGCAGATGCATATTACGAGGATGTTTATGGCGTATCCAAAGAAGAATATGAAAAATTATCAGAAGAGGAACAGATGGACCTGTATTGGAGATATATGGACCCAATTGGATATCGCCATTCCCATCCGGATACTGCTGCCCTCGAAAGCAGTGGGACAGAAAAAGTAGTGGAAAGTGGGCAGGAAAACTAATTGTAAATTTTTCTGAGAAACTGGAGGAAATAGTATATTCCGGTTTTTTCTAAAAAGCATTAAATTTATTTGATAAAATTAAAGAAAAGGAAAGGAGTCAAGGTATGGGGATCAAAGAAAAACTTGCACATGCAAAAAAAACAGATTGGATTAGGGAAGGTTTCACAGACGAAGAAGTGCGGGAAATTGTGGAGTCTGCAAAAAATGAGGCGAAAAATTTCAGAAAAGAATTAGAAGCTAAAAACAGCGAAAAAAATGTGAAAGAAGAAAATTAGGCTTATTTTTTCAAAAAATCGCCGTGGCAGACAAAAAAACAAAGGACAAGATCACAGGTATAAGTATTGTTCGCAAAAAACAAGCACCTGAAAATCTGGACGATATACCTTAATGCGGTCATTGCGGCAGTCGGTAGATAAATCTGGGAACAGCCGACATCTAACCGCATCCCGGCAAACCGGGATGCGGTTTTCTGCTCATTTGCCTCAAAACTATACGGTATAATTAAGAAAAAGAACAAATTGGTAATATTTTCTCGCATAGAAAAGGATAGAGCATGTTTAACGAATTGGAATCAATCCACAAAAATGCATATATGAAAAAAGGTATTTCAAACGATGCCTTGATCCGGCGGTTTGTGCCGTATAAATATAAGGACTACACAAAAGACAGCCTGCTGTGCGCGGATTGTTTTTCTGGTGGAAGTGTTGATATGGCTGTTATCGGTCTGATAAAGGATGTTCAAATGAAAAATGACTCATCAGGCAGGCCAATGCTGGTTGTAAAAGCTTCTGACCGCAATGGAACTTCCTTCCGAATCAATTTTATCCGTATCAATGTAAAGAGAATCCGTCCATATATAGTTTCCCAGATCAATAATGAATCTATTATCATGGGTGCTTTTCAGTATGACAAGATTTATGGATTCAGTATTTTTAATCCAGAAATTTCTTTTGATGCAGTCAAGGCTTTGAAAGTCCATCCAATATACAGCTCAATCAAAAATATTTCAGCAGCCAGCATTAAAAAACATATTGAAATGATGTTGAAGGAACAAGAGCAGGAAACAGTTCCAGATAATCTACGAAGTGGTTTTCCGGAAATTAACCATGCATTTCAAATGATACATTATCCAAAAACGCTGGACGAAGCACTCCTTGGATACAGGAGACTTGTGCTGGATGAGCTGATATATTTTAAACTTCGGATGATATCTGAAGAAAGAAACCGTACCTCCCACTTTAAGCTTGTAAACCGGGAAGTAATGGATCATGCAATTGCGTCACTTCCGTATGCCCTAACAAACGGTCAGAAAAAATCTGTAGATAGTATGATTGATATAGCTGCGGCAGGAAACAGGATCAATGCGCTTGTTCAAGGAGATGTTGGATGTGGGAAAACGATAATCGCTATTCTCCTCATGATATGCTGCGCAGAAAACGGGTTTCAGTCTGTTCTGATGGCACCAACACAGATCCTTGCTGAACAGCATTGCGCGGAGATTAAAAAAATCGTTCCAGCGGAAGATGTCATTTTTATAGATGGTTCCATGAAAAAAGCAGAACGGATAAAGGCAGAAGATTTGATACGAAAAGGGAAGGTAAAATATATTATTGGAACTTCAGCTTTATTAACTTCTGATTTGCCATTTGAAAAATTTGGTCTTGTGATTGTAGATGAGGAACATCGGTTTGGTCTAGGTCAGCGTAATGCGTTGTTTCATGAAGAAACCCATGTTGTAACAATGTCGGCAACACCTATCCCCAGAAGCATTGCACTTACAGTATACGGGGATGGAACTGATGTGTACCAGATTACAGAAAAGCCTGCAGGACGAATCCCTGTAAAAACATATTTTGATAATGGTGAACGGGTCAAAAATTTTATTTATGCAAGGTTGAAGGAAGGCGGACAGGCATATATTATCTGTCCACTGAAAGAGGAAGCAGAAGAGGGGTCTGTCATGGAAAACATTCTGAGCACAGAGGAAGCATACAAAGAATATGATTCCGTATTTGGGAGATTTGGATATCGCACAGGACTTGTTACAGGTGCTACGAAAACTGCTGATAAGGAACACATTCTAAATCAGTTTAAAACTGGAGAAATTCATATTCTGATTTCAACGACCGTTATTGAGGTAGGGGTTAATGTCCCAAACGCAAATGTTATTGCAATTTATAACGCAGAGCGTTTCGGTCTGTCTACTCTTCACCAGTTACGCGGCAGGGTAGGACGTGGAAAAAGGGCGTCTTACTGTATTCTTGTTTCGGACGAACCGAACAACCGGATACGGACTCTTTGTACAACGGATGACGGTTTTAAGGTTGCAGAGGCTGATTTATTGGAAAGGCATAGCGGTGATTTGTTTGGTCTCCGGCAGTCTGGCAAAAACAGGTTTGTTGAAAAAGCCCTTGAGTATCCAGATATTGAAAAGGCGGCCGCACAAATTGCAGACAAGATGAATTTCCGGTCTGCACTGGCCCACATTGAGAAATATGACAAAATTTTTAATTAAAATACATTCATCTGCGAAAAATCTTACATATTTAACATGGGTAGTGAAAAAGTCCCGTTCTCGATGGACCACAAGAAAAATCGTATGGTCAAATAACACGAGGAGGTAAGTTGATGGCGAAGATATATTATAACAAGGTTAAAAAATGGGATAGCGCAGGAAGGGAAGAGCAGGAAGTAATTCAAAATGGAGTCCGGGGGCATCCTGTCTGCGACCGGTTTCTTACAGATGCGGACAGGGGGAAAATCATTCTCTTCGATAAGCATAATCCTCCTAAGTGGTGGCGACAGGGGGAAGAACTTAGCCCCGAAGAGACATTGGAAAAATTGGTAAAGGCAGCTAAGAACGAAAATGAATATGTTTCTCTTTCAAAACGGACAGAGCCGCATTGCAGAAGTGTTTTGATCAAAGCCCCTGATGATTTGCGGAATCCGTCCGATATTTTCAAAGCATCAAAAGCAGAGCTGCAGCAGGAGGGAGAAAAAGAGCCAAAAATTGCATTGCTTGACAGGGAGAATTATGTGAGGGGTTCCGCACCGGTTCATTCCTATCTTGAGAATATGGGAATTGACAGGATTGTGGAACTGATTGACACAGGCAGACTTTCCATAACCTATTCTGGATTACCGGAAGCCTGCTATTACCGTTTAGAGGATGGTATGGATAAGGGGCGGGATGCGTATGCTGGTACGATCAGCGGTGAGGCAGAATATACCATGAATAAAGATATGAGTATGACAATCGCTCATTTTGTCAACAGCGACAATGTCCATGTTATTGAAGAAAGTAAAGCTGCAGAAATTGATGCAGCTGAAAAAGAATGGGCTGAAGAAAAAAATGACAGGGCTGTAGACGGACATCTTCCATATGAAGAATTTACAGGAGATTACCGGGGATGGGATGACCCGGATTATGAACCAGATGATGACATGGAACGCTGTGATCAGTTTTTCTGAAAATAGGGAATTTTCTTAATGGTATAATTAAGAAAAACTAAGAAAGGACGGCTCATTATTATGTTAAAGCAGGTTTTTCTTTTCCTCACATTCTTCTTTCTTGCAGCTGGGAGCGTGGTTGCCTTTATGAGGATGTCAAAGGACAAAAAAGTTCGTAAAGGAAAAGCTGAATTTAAAGAAAAGGAATCTCTGAAAAGAAATCTTATCGCATTAACATTTTATGCGGTTGGATTCGTTACCTATTTGATTTCAAAAGCATTTTCCTAAAAAGAATGGAAAAATAATATACCTCAAACATTAGCTGGGGTAGTAATTGGGCGAAATTTTACGCCAATTAACAGTAGAAAGGAGCTTTTTATGGCAGAAGTAGTAATCAAGGAAAAAGTCAAAGATGTGAATGTGGCTGAATTTGTAGGAAAAATAATCGCAAGACGCGAAACAGAAAGGTGTCTGACTGTATTTTTTAGATGCACAACCCAGCAGGGCGCAAGGACCTATACAAACAGTATGAAGATTCTTTCCTTTTCGCAGGACTTAAACCGTAAAGTAAATGAGATTCCCCTCCGGGCGAAATGCAGGATTTCTGGTTATGTCAGCAGCACAAGAAGGATGGAAAAAGAAGAGGATGGAAGGGAAAACGAAATCATCGACCAGTATTTTGTCCTGACGGATATTGAGCGGCTTGATGAGGAAACTCCTGATTCAAACATCATTGAGATTACAGGTCCGGTGCGTCGGGCTTTCGTAACGAAGGGCGGAAATGTCATTTTTATTGTTACATCAGTCCGGGAGGGACATTATGTAAAAAGTCTGCGCTTTTCCATTTCCACAAAAGCCGGAGCAGATCTGTTGCCGTTAATGGCGGCAGGAACAAAGATCCACATGAAAGGGCACTGCAGCGTCAGACCGGTCCGTGAAGAAACAGAAACGGTTTATGTGGAAACTATCATCGCTGATCTTGTTGAAAAAGCTTAGTTTCAAATGGCTCGCTCCCATGCGCATCATGGGAGCGCAGATCCAAAGATTTTCAGAAAAATATTAAAGGAAGGAGGCAAAAGCGTGGGGATATTAATAATGTCCCTATATGCGAAGGATTATGGTATCAAGCAGGATCATCGTCAATGTGCGTCTGTTAAAAACTATCGAACAGATTGCAGAAAGGGAAGAATCACACCTTGCTTATGAGCACGCAGAATTATGTACGCAAAAATGTCCCCTAGACAGACCAGATACATGGGTAAACCGTTGGAAAGCACGGCAGGATTTCATAAAAGCAGGCATTTCTGACGATGGGGTTATTGCCATTGAAGGTTTCATACATACTGATCGGGACGGAGAAATCCGATTTCAGGATCTTGGACTTTTTTCAAACAAATTTTTTGAAGGGCTGTTCCATGAAGAAAACCTTCTTTCCGGTGTCTGTTTTGAAATGGAAAACCTGGTTTGTTATCACTTCTTGGCCTTTCCATTAAGTGGTAGACAATTATCAACGGATTCTTGGATTGATTCGAGATCGTTTGCTTTAAAAGATAGGATTTATAGAAAATACGTGGAGCTTGCTGAGAGAGCATTAGATGTAGACCTTTCTATCAAGGCATCTGCCGATAATGGGCATACGGAATATCTCGATGCTTTTCCTAAAGTTACGACCTCAAAGGAGGATATGCAGGAAATCGTATACAATACAATTTCCGAAGAGAGCCAAGCTCAGACAGATTATCCTAAGGACAGAATCTGGGAGATTGAGAATGAAACAATCAAATATTTTACAACAGGAGTGGAAAAGGGAAACTTCCTGAAATTGAATTCTGGAGATATTTCAGAAGTCCAGTATTTGGATGAAGCGAAAAAATATCTTGCCCGCATGTATCCAGATATGACCGATAGGGATACAGGACTTGTTATCAAAAAACTGAAAAGCGCCGCAACGGGATTTTATATTCTGGATGATTTGCTCAATGACCCAAGAATTTCTGATATTAAAATTGTTTCGCCATCAAAAATCCGGGTTAAAGTGGAAGGAGCGCGGAAAACATCCAACCTAAAATTTATTGATATGGATGATTATTTCCGTTTCCTTGATGGGATTATGCTCCGATATGATCTGGATAAGAACCGGCAAATCCATGTTTTTACCGATGCGGAAACCCATAAGAATTTTATTCTCAGGAATAACATTACTCTTGGTGATATTAATTCCGGATATCCGACATACCACATCCGCAAAATTCCAAAAACAAAGTATTCCCTTGAGGATTTAATCCGTTTCAATGTTATGGATGAAGCAGTTGCAAACTACCTCACCTGGGCAGCAAGGGAAGCAAAGGGTATTGTATTTACTGGGAAAGGGTCTTCTGGAAAAACAACATTGATGAATACCCTGCTGGAGTACACTCCCTGTAATGCATCGGGTCTTATCATACAGGAGTCAGATGAATTGTTTTCCAGTAAACCGGAAATGACAGTTGAACATATCACTGAGGATTACGATTTGAAAGACCTTGCCAAGAACGGTCTGCTGACGGATATTGATTACTTTATTATTGGCGAGGTTAAAGGAGAAGAGGCCATGTATTTCATAAATGCATGTGATACTGGGAACAAGGCATGGTGCAGTGTACACAGCCCGAGTTCTGAAGAAGCAATCAACAAACTGGCAGATTATGTGATGTATGCCTCCAAGTATAACCACGAGGAAGCACTTTACATGTTGAAAGAGCTTCAAGTAATTGTGTTTATGAAAAATTTCAAAGTGGCAGAAATTTCAGAGGTTGTTGGATGGGATGAAAGCACACATAACTTGAAGTATAGGACTGTGTTCCGAAAAGAATCCCTACTCAACCAGATGCGGCCGGTTGCATAAAATGCGGCAAAGCTGGAAAAAGAAAAAATCTGCCAGACAAAGACATGCCTGCTATATAAAAGCAGTGAATAAAAATATTGGTTCCAATAAAAATTGGGATTCATCACAAGGAGGAGTTATTTTGAAAACACAGAGCTTTAGAACAAAAACACTTTTTATCAACAGGAAGAACCCGGCTGTCGAAGGTGGTTGGGGAATTGCAATTGACATCGGATATTCCGGGACGAAAGTATTCGCTCCCAATGGAATTGCTTGCTTCCCGTCATTTGCCATTCCAGTAACCGGTGGTCTGCTGAATATGAGTTCTCCGGGTGAAGAAGCAATCCTCTATCGTGATTCTGAAACTGGAGAAATCTGGAAGGTAGGGAAAGCGGCCCAGGATGTTATTTCCCCAAAAGACCCTGATCAGAATTCGGCATCTATCTATGGCCGTCAGCGTTACTTTAGCCCTATGTATCGTGTGATTGCCCGTGCCGCAATGGGGATTGCCTGTATGCCAAACGAGTACGGAAGCCCGTCAGGAAAGAAAGTCTTTGTGGAAACAGGTCTTCCGAATAAGTATCTCAAATCTGATAAGCCACTGATTCAGGAAGCTCTTGCTGGCAGGCATGTGTTTGATATCAAAGTTGGTTCCGGAGAATGGCATCACTTTGATATCGAATTGGCGGAAAATGATGATGATATCCATGTGATGGCGCAGCCGGTTGGTACGTTGTTGTCGGTTTCTACTGGGAACAATGGCGCACCTATTCCGAAATCTGCAGACTACCTTACGGCATCGGTGGCTATCTGTGATCCGGGCTTCGGTACAATGGACTGTTTTGCAATCCGGGGCGGTGAAATTGCATTCGCAGAGACTTTTACTGATTTATCCATGCAGAAAGTTCTCGGAGAAACAAGTGAAAAGATTTACAGGGAGCTGAATGTGGAAATCCCTGTTCCGGCGATGCAGAAGTATCTCGAAAAGGGATTCGTAACGACTTTTGACCGGAAACTGCGTGGCGGAAAAAATGTGGAGTTTGGTAATCTGCTTGAGGAATGTAACAGGAAGATCGCAGAAAAAACAATCGAAAAATTATGCGAACTCTATGACAACCTGCTGGATTATGACTATCTGATCGTGACAGGTGGTACAGGAGAGGCGTGGTATCCTTTCTTTGAAGAAGCTTTCCAAAATATGCCTAACCTTACCCTGATCCCCGGCAACCAGAATACAGAAGGAATTTTAGCTGATGAGGATGGAAATCTTATGCCGCTGCCCTTTATCTTCTCTAATGCACGCGGATATTATATGTCCATGCAGCGGCGTTTAAGCAAACTGACACAGTAAACATATACAATCAGAGAGCCTGTTCTGTCCACGATGCGGTACAGGACAGGCGTATTCACAAAATGATGTTTTGAGGTGACAAACTATGGCAAGGAAAACAATCCGAGTGAGATTATACAGGGTACAGGATTATGATTTATATACACTGTTTTATGATCCTACATTTTCTCTGGGAGACGCTTTCCGGATTGCGGTGACTACCTATGCTGAGCAGCAGACATTCCCTTCAATATATGTTGGATATGTTCAGGATCTTCCGTTAGGTTCTCCAATCAGCGTTACAACTACATTTGTTTTAAAAAGCCAGAAAGCGATTGATATGCTGGAGGCAGCAACAAAACATGGAAGAAATGCAAATAATCTTGTCAAAAATATTCTGAGAAGATCTATTTTGGGCATTGAGCGTTTGTATTTTGACCCAGAAGATGCTGAAAAATATAGGGATATGGGAGTGGCGGGGCAGAAAGATTTCGTGCCCCAATATCACCCACCATTAATCCGTTTGGGTATTCCCTGCTCTACGCATCAGCTATCTGATCCAAAGTTACAGGAGCAAAAAACTGAGATAAATGGAATGGACAGTAAGGAAATACCGGATAAGAATAGTGACAAAAATTCGTATCATCATTCAAAATTAAATACACATGAAGATAACTTACGGGAAAATTTGTCTCAAGAGAATGTCGAGACAACACTGCAAAATGCTGAAGGCCAAAACAGCTTTTCTTCGCCACTTTTTTCGGAGGATATTTCTAAAACAAAATTGGAAGCTGATGCAGATAGTTTGGAGTCGGATTCAACAAGTGTACAATCCAATGCTTTTGCAGGTTCCGACGCAGGACAGGAGACGGATATTTTTTCATTTGTCGATACTTTGATGGCTAACTTTTGATAATATATTTCAGCAAAAAAACTATAATTCTAATTTGTAGAAAGAATGATCACACAATGTTGCGGTTGTATTTTATATAACTGCATGAGTTGAAATGAAGGTGTCAGGAGGTATATTCCATCGCCAGAGTTGCAGTTTGTGTAACTGCATGAGTTGAAATCATATGTCCCACAGCAATATTAAAAGCGAATGACTGTTGTATGCTGCGCAAATGCATGAGTTGAAATGTGCAGTTTGTGGACAAGTACATAGAAGGCATCTTGTTGCATTTTGCACGGATGCATGAGTTGAAATCACTTGGCGACTTCCTGTCGTTCCTTCTGACCCGTTGCATCCTACGCGGATGCATGAGTTGAAATCCATTTTTCTTTGCTCATAATAAAAACTCCTTTGCGCTGCATTTTACACGGATGCATGAGTTGAAATAAGGCTACAGCAATCCCACTGGCTTTAGACGGTGGGTTAAGGTAGCTAAAAATCAGAAATTATTGTATACTCATGGTATGGGAACATGGAAATGCTGAAAAGTATATAGAAAATCAAGGTTGAGGAGGTGACAGTGGATGTTAAAGGCATATAAATACAGAATATATCCTAATAATGAGCAGAAAATACAAATTGCAAAAACATTTGGCTGTTGCAAACAAAAAAATTCCAGAAAAATGCGTTAAAAAAGAAAAACGAGGTATCTATTATGTACAAGGATTATGACAAAAACAATATTTATGAGGAAGAAATCTCCCCCTTAGTGGATGAGTTAAAACGGATTTGTAACGAGGAGAAAATTCCGTGCTTTATGGCGTTTGGTACTAAAATGGATAATGGAACTTTTGAAAAAGGTACCGGGATTCGTTGCACTGCGCTAATTCCGGAAGTGCTTTCTATCGACTCAGAAGATCCATTTTTTGCTGAATTTATAAATGTAGTTAATGGGGCATCCACGACATATTCTGAAACTCCGGAATATATTGTTGAAGATGAAGAAGATGGAGACAATTTTTTCTTATGAAAAATTTGTAAAATTATGGTAAATATAATAAATTTTTGATAAAATATACCCATCTTTAAAATATGAGGTGAGAGAGATGGAACAAAGGGAACGTGACTTAAAGACCGTAACATTATGGAAACAGATAATCGATGAGTTATATCGGCAGGTGAATGTATCAGCAAATGCCGGAATGATTCATTCATTATACAAGGAATCAGCAAGATCCGTATCGTCAATGCATGATTTATTTGGCACTGCCATGACCAGAATATTACTTACATTAAATGTTTCATTATGCTTAATATTTGGTATTTGCCTCGCTCTTGGACTAGAGTTTCGGGAAATGACAGACCAAGCAAAATTAACGGCAGAAGAGGCAGCCTTCGCCAACTGGACATGGGGGATTGCTATCTTATGCATCCTGATTCTTGTTTATGAAGAAATAAGGTATCTAATATCCCAACATAAATTTAAAAAAATATGGAAAGGATACCGCAGTAATGCGGCACTTTATTTTTGCAAGTATCAGGATATTATTAGCGAAATTCCAACCGTGCTCCGGACACCATCCCAAATGGAACGATTACTTTTTGCAGTAAGAAATGCGTCATATTCCACTTTGGGGCAGCTTTGCTTTGAATGTACGGATGGACAAACCGAGGATGAATATCTTCAGACAATTGAACTGTATATTAGCCCGATTTTGCGTAAGAAGAATAGTTTGAAAGAGTTTCAGCCTGGAAAGAAATACCAGCGTCAGTTTCGATTCATGGATAAATGGATTGATCGCTTTTTTCAGTAATTTGATTTCGACATACCTCCCCGCAGCGGACCGCTGAGGGGAATTTTTTTCTACAGAAATCAGTGCTGCTCAAAATCAATTCTTTCTGTTTCATGGGTTTGAGACTCACGAGGACGTGTTTCTTTCTGATCATGATTCGTTTTAAATCCTGCAGATTCTTTTACATAAGAAACAAAGTGTATCTTGTTTTCAAGAAGTGTGTGCTCATCTAACTCTGCAATGTGCTTTCCAAAAGACCGCACACTGTAATCATCTGCCAAGGCGTAATAATGGTTTGATAACGATGGGAGATAAGCGGGGGTTCCGTATTCAATCCGGTTTATTGCATCCTGAACTGCTGCGACTTTTGCCGATACTTTTGCAGCATGTTGTTTTACTGCTGGATCATCGGGTGCTTTTCCTGTTCTGCGGACAATGTTCTTTTCAATCTGTGTTTGAATTTTTTCTGCACTAACAACAATTGGCTTTTTGACAAGTAAATCTGATTTGGCATCTATATTTTTTTCTGCGTGCTGTGACAAGCTATTCTCTTTGTTAATGTGAATGGTTTCAGATGGCAAAGTGGGAGAGAGTTCTTTTCCCGTTGAATCTAATGCCTCCTTAACCTTTATTCTTGTGATTTCAACTTTTTCTATATTCTGTACAGCTGCATAATCCTGACGCATCTGAGCGACTCTTTTCTCTTTTGCTTCTTCCTCCGGAGATGGATAAGAAGTTCTGTCAATTTCAAGTCTTTCAAATCTGTTTGCTTCTAAGCGATTATAAAATATATTCAGGTGCTCATTTAATATATTCCCTTTGTTCTTAAAAAAGTTGTCAAAATCTTTCTGAAATGATGTTTTTTTTGCTTCTAAGATTTTTTTTGCAATCTCTGGATTTTTTTCCTTGGCGAGAATTGCAGGGTACTCCTTATCCAACCGAGCCATTTGGTATTGGTAATAACTTACCGAAAGGGGAGTAAGATCTGTCTGAATCCCGGCGATAATCTGCGATGCTGTCTGACTGCTTTCAGATTGATCGACAGCCCAATCCATGAAACTCCGCTCAATATTTGCCATACGGATATCCTCTTGAGATGGTTTTTGGAATTCCGCAGGATAGCGGTTTTGATCCCTGATATAACTTCGGACATTTTCATTTAATTTAAAACTAATATTTGAAATACCTAAGCGTTCTGCATCTTCTGCCGGAATCAAGGTAAAATCTTTGGCAAAATTATCAATCATACACCGGACAGATTTTTCATAATAATCCGGATCATCTTTTGCTGAAAGAACTGTTTCTTTTCCAGCTCGGTCCACTTCTGTAATGGAATCACAATAGATTACAAGCCGGTGTCCCTCCTGCTTAAGGTTATTATCTATGATATAGCCAAGGATACCTCCCTTTTTTTCACCATAAATCCCATTAAAAAAATCGCTGATCCGTTCCCTTTCCTTTTGACGATTTGAGCTGTTGAAGTCATAATGTGCTGTTTCGCTGTATCCATTGGAATGGATGATAGCTTTTGCCATCAATTTTTCTAAGTAAGATTTTCCGTTCTCCAATACCATAGCGGTATATTTGGAATTCTCATTTTCCTGTTCTTCATTATTGATAAAAACTGGAAAATTTTTTTTCATTGATAATTCGTAAAGACATCCGGCTTCCGCCTTGCTCAATCCATCCACAGAAAAAATATCCTGACGGGTGACATTGGCGATTGCCTGAAGGGAATCCTGTGACTGGATATTACAGATCTTTGCACGGCAAAGCTCGTTATCAAGCATGCCCCGTGCCTTTTTTGCGTCTTCCTTGTTGAATACATGAAGGAATGCTTTTTCATTTGATGTTGTATCATAAAAACCAATACAGGGTACACCAGACCGCTTCAGCTGCTGTTCGACATTCCTGACAACAACCGAACTGCTTCCGTCATTCAGGTTTATCTGAAATGCACTGAATTTGGAACCATTCTGATTTGCTGTATCCAGAGCATAACGATAATCGGAAACCGCACTGGATACTTCCTCGTCGCTGCTTCCGCTATCTCTGACCATTTCCTCAAAAGTCATCTCGTTTATATAATTTTCATCAATAGAAACACACTTTTCAAAAGCATTATAAAGCTTTGTTCGGGTTTCTTTTTGAAGATATTGATTGTTTCCCGATAAATTCAGTGTTGTACGCGCAAACCGTTCTGCATCATCGCGGCCGGAAGCATCTCCAGTGTAGATCCGTTCCGCATCGTTTCTCAATTTTTTAAGGATGGTAAGTTCCCGCGTCATTCGCTGTTCTTTTTCAACCGCAGTAATCGTCTCATTCATTTCTGTAATAAATTCAAGCAATCCATGGGAGATACCCATAGAAATGTTCATCAGGAAACTCCTGTATAAATTATCTACCTGTGACATTTGTGCCTCCTTATCTACTGTTTGGTTACAAAGAAAATATGTAATTTTTTTTTGAAAAAAGGAAATAAAAGAGATCAATTTTAAATTTTATTACATATTTAGGATAGGTGGCCGGCCAATTATGGTTGCCAGATAAGTAAGGGGATATTTCTGTTCAAATCACAAACAGATCCGTCCCTTGCTGAGTCAGGAGGAATTCATGTTTGATGAAACAATTTTTCTTTACGATTATACGGAGATACTGCTTGGAAAGAAAAAAAACTATTCCAATAACTTTTTTTCAGAAAGTGCCAGAGAGAATGAATTTAATGCAGTCCAGTTGATCCGGACAGTAACAAAAACATTTTTGAAATGTAATTCATTGGCTGCTGCAAGGGAGACAGTTACACCGGAAATCCTTCGGAAACTGAAGCTTGATACTGTTATCCCTTATATCAGACGACCAAAATTTGTCCCGGCAGAGGACAAAGATGCTTATATCCTGGCTAGAATATATACAAATAATTTTAACGTCGAGCAATGGATTGCATATAATTTTTGCCGACGTATTCGGGATGGAACGCTGGAAAAGTTTCCCAAGTATTACATGAATGATTCTGTTGGAAAGGTCAGGGCACAGTATTGTTTGTGGTACTTTATCATGAAGGATTATCCATTTTCAAAAGTAATTGATCTTTATCGGTTCGCTTCCAGTAAAGAGTTTGAAACTTTTTTAAAGAAAAACCATCTGTTGTCCGTCATGTTAAAGCAATATCGCCCCCCAGTTGAATTCATGCACGATACGATCCCGAAAGAACACCGGAATAAATTATTATGTCAAATGTATGGTGCCTTACAGCAGCTTGGTTATTCCGGAAATTTGAGCTGTTACAGCGGAAAGGAGGAAGGCGGGGAAGACGATAATATTTTGTGTCCCACGCCGTAAGTTTTATGAAGCAAGATAAAGTAGAAATGGATGAAAAAACTCTAAAAAGTACTCCCATCCTTAAAAAGTCACTGGAAAACAGCAGTGGCAACAATGGGGATGCTACCACTATCATGGTTCCTCAGAACGATGCGATTTCTGATGTGGACGATAAATTCCCTTCACCGGAAGAAATTCTTGAAGAAGTCTGCTCAAAAGGTACACAGTTAACATGTATCCTGACTTATGGAAAGAGTGGGGAATGGACAGAGAGAATGGACGATGTAGAAGTGTCGTTGGAAAAGCATAAGACTATGATGCAGGTCATTGTTTCTGGCAGACATATCAATACACTCTTTTCAATGTTGAAAAAATATGGGCAAGTTATGAGCGAAGAGGCCGCTTATGATGGACGGTGCGGGATCGTCCTTTCTTTCTTGCCGGAACGATATACAAATATTATTTTGGCATGTAATGATCCGTTGTTCTGGGCAATGACTGCCGACAAGGTAGGTCAGCCTGCTGATAAAGTGGTCATGGCGTTTGGACCTGAAACCGTTGGTATTTTTACCCTTGAATCAGAGGAGGGGTATGATAATGAAGCATTCTAAACCATTATTGGCAATTGTGGTTTCAGCATTTGCTTTATGCGCTACAGTTGCTGTAATCGCTGGTTTTGCCGCCAACCAACAGCTCATTTCTCTCAAGGAAGCAAACAGTCAGATGACGAAAGAGCTTTCTGATGTACGAAAGAAAGCTTATGTGGCCTCTAAAGATATTGCAATAGGAGATGAGATTGTTTTGGAGGGTGAAAATGCAAATGTCATGCTTACGCAGCTTTATCTTTCAACAGGAAACAAACTTATGATTGACGACGAAACTTCTGGATATGCACAAACAGATATTCCAGCGGGTTCCCCGATTTTTGAAGCGCTGGTAAGTGAAAAACCACCTGTGGAAGCACTTACGCCGGAACGGGTTGTAGAAGAAGTGCCTGAATCTTTTCAGATTCCTTATACGATCACAGCATCTCATGTTGATGTGAATGGGAAAAAGATTGCGGAACCTACAGTGATTAGTCTTGGAAGCGGAGTAGGAGAGCAGGCGTTTTCTCTTTATGGCGAAGCGCCAGAAGGATATTACCTTTCTAGTATCAAGGTTGGAAAGGTAAGGGTGTATTCTTTTGGAGCGGATCGCTTAGAAACTTCTGACGGGAAATCCATGGTATATTATTATACTGATAAAACTGGATTAACCAGAACGGAAATTACCGGTGATCTGGAAGTTGTATTTACATATAAGGAAGGTAATTCGGGGCAGGATGTTGATAAAAATCTTGTAATAAAAGGTGTTCTGGAGCATGCCTCAAATTTTACAGTTTCCCCAGAACCTGATGAAACTTCAAGGGTATCAGGTAATGAGGCAATTACCTTCACTGATATCAGTGTTAGAACTGAAAAAGCTTCTCGAAAAAAGTAAAAAATCATCTGGAGGAAACTGTAATGGAAAAAGAAAAATTAACTCCTAAACAGTTGGATTACATCGTAACTCATATGCTTTGTGGCGTTGACCGGAAACCAATACGCGAAAATCGGATTGCGGAAAATGCGGCAAAAGAACTCTTAAAAGCATTCATCTTATTATGGGAAAATGATTCGGAAGCTTTTAGAGTGAATTCTTTTCATGATCGTATTAATAATTTACATATGTCAGGAAACTATGAAGATTTCTTGAAAAATTTGCCCGCAGGTACAGAATGTGAAAATGCCTATATGACATTTCTTCTCGCACCAAATAAAGAGCGGAGGATCGCATTTGAGTATCTTTTATCTACAAAAGATTTACAGCGGAAACCGGAGGAATGGTATTTGTATGGTGATCAGGATCATGCCGCATATGCTACCTCATTTGCAACCTATCTTATTTTGGAAAGATGCAGTGATGGAATGAGATTTATCCATGCGGACAAAGAAACCTATGACGTTCTTGAAAATGGGGTAATGCCACAGGGCACGGCAGACATTGATGTTGTTGCAGACGAATTTGCCAAGATGCGGCAGATTTCCATTACAGGAAAAGCTTTGTATGGTTGGGTTATTGCCCATTTGTTGGATGAAAAAGACTCTGCTGTAGTTTTAGATTAGTTCCGTGGGAGTGATTCTGTTCTTGATTTCCATGAAAAAAGAACTTTTTGGAATAATCTAAAAATCCTTTATGCCGACTAAAAAACAAGAAAAATCTAAAACGGGTACTACGTTATCGACCGGCGCGCATTGCTGCGCGCCGGATTTTCTTTCCAGGATTCAATCACAGAAAGGAAGGGATTATTTTTGAAAGAAAAAAATAGTAAAACAAGGGACAGAATCATTTTAACCATAGTGGGATATCTCTTAATGCTGTTCGTGTCCTTTCATTGCACTGTAGTTGCGAATACATTTACGATGCAGGGCAAAGAACTGAATCATATTGTCATTTTATTTCAGGCACTCCAGCATATGGGACGCGCCCCGTTTTCATTTGGAGGGCTATTTTCCAATGCACAAAATTTTTGGGTGCCTTTGGGAGTGTTTCATTTCATATTTTTGATTATAGCGGCAGTAATGATTACTGATGCACAGGCCAGAGAGCATGCTAACTCAAAAACAGCAAAAGGAAGTGCAGAGTTTAGCCAGGATTTTAAAGCATTTGAACAGCAGTATACATTAAAGAAACCAAATGGTTGCCCGGATGCTCCAGATCCAAATATTATTCTTGGGAAACAGCTGCGTTACGGACTGAAGCGTGGGCGGAATATGAATGTTGTTATTACTGGAAGCGCTGGATCAGGTAAATCTTTTGGTGTTATTAAGCCAAATGTCATGCAGATGAACACCAGTTTTGTTGTGACGGATCCGTCGGGAGAATTATTTGAGGCTGAGGCAAAGCTTCTCTTAGAAAATGGATATGATGTAAAAATCTTCTCTACATCCGATATGTTGCACTCCAATTGTTATAACCCTTTTGATTATGTATATGATGAAGATGGAGAAATTGACGAAACCAGAGTTTCAACAATGATTAACATGTTTATGCAAAATGCATCTGACGAACAGGGGAATAAAGGGGATAAATTCTGGGATCAGTCTACCAGGGCGCTTCTTAACGCCTGTGCCATGTATATTCTTGAATATGAACCAGAAGAAAATCACAACATGTATAGGATGCTTCAGCTGGTACAAATGGGAAAAGTCAGCGAAAAAGATTCTGAAGGGCAGACTGAACTGGACAAACTTTTCAGCCTTCCGGCAAAAGAAGAAGCTGCTGGGAAATCCCCACACTGTCTGTCCCACTATAGGACCTTTAAGCTTGCGCCTGCGAGGACTGCCAATTCCATCCTGATTTCGGCAGCAGTTGATCTGAATATGTTTAACCAGACAAAAGTTAGGAATATGACAACTACGTCATATCTGGTCAAATCAAGGAATACGAAAGGGCAGATCCGTTCTTATCACAGGGATAAAAATGGACAGCTTATCCGCACGGATGAAAATATTGATCTAAGAACCATAGGGGACAAGAAAACCTGCTTGTTTATCAATATCCCGCAGGCTGATTCTACTTATAATTTTCTGGTTTCCATGCTTTATGCGCAGCTATTTGAATCACTATACGGGCGGGCTGAAAAAATCTGTCCAAATAAGTGGCTTGTAGTGGATAAAAGTAAGCAACCGATTGCTTCTATGATTGATAGTAAAGAAGATGCTGAAGAATTGATACGGCTGTATAAATCAGCAACTGTTATCAAACGGGTGGAAAATTTTAAAGAAAATTACTACATATACAACCGGGATGCTGATCCCCGATTTTGTATTCCCGGGCTTGGGCGTGGCAGATTGCGTAAGGTATATTCAAAGGAAGTAGGAGAGGCTCTTATTCAGAAGTTTCACTTCTGTAAAATCGAAAAGGGAAAGAAAATTCTTCCTTACCATGTACAGTGTCTTTTGGATGAGTTTAGTAATATCGGAGCTATTCCTGAATTCCCTCAAAAATTGGCGACCATGAGAAAATATGAGATTTCCTGTATGATCGTACTCCAGTCTCTGTCACAGTTGAAAAACAGGTATGACAAACTTTGGGCTGATATTCTATCAAACTGTGCTGTTGTTATATTTTTGGGCTCTCAAGACCCGGAGACCTGTAAGTATATTTCGCAGGATCTTTTGGGAAAGACGACGATCCGCGTTAAAAATACCAGTCTCAGTGATTCAGGTAGAGGAAAAAGCAGCTCAAAATCATATAATCTGGATTCCCGTGACCTTTTAACTCAAGATGAGGTTGCAAAACTGGATCCAAGCTATTGCATTATTGTCGTAGCCGGTGTTCCTTTCAAAGTTCCCAAATACAGAGCATCAGACCATCCTGCCTGGGGGAGAACAGGCGATCAGGATCCAAGTATGAGAATCGAAGCAAAGGAGTTGGTCCTTTGTAAGGAAAAATCCTCATGTAAAGAAATTGACCGAAAAAATGACATTAAATCTGTTGTTAATGCGGCGAATGGTCTGAACAGGAACGGGAAAAAGGCAGTTTCTACACCCCAACAGGTAAGCACTGCCTATGAAGCAACAAAATCTGCCGGAATAAAAAAAGCAAATGTAAAGCCTGTAAGGGATTTATCCGCTCTTTCAAGTGAATCAGAAGATGACTGGAAAGCGGCAGGGGTTGAAATTGCTGATGATAATAACGACTTTTTCGCAGATGTTTCGTAAGTGGGTGGCAGTTATTTTTTTGCCGCTGATTTTAAAAAATATTTTTCTTTTTTTCAAAAACTGCTGCCATTCAAAAAAAAACTTACATATTTCAAGAGAAGGGACGTGATGCCCATAATATCACGGTTACATTTCAAAAGAAAAAAAGGAGAGTGAAAAAAATGAAAAATGTAACAAAGAATGCAGCAGTGAAGATCAGCGAGAAGGCAAAATATGCGATCTTGTCAGCGGCTACCGTATTCTACATGGCACCTGTCCATGCGACCAACGAAGGGGCTTTTGAGTTCGATCAGGTAACAATCAATGAAGGGGTTACTATTGATACCGTATTATCTTCCGTCCTTGGCATTATGTTTGCTATGGCCAAATACATCGGTATTGCATTATTTGCCTGGGGCATCATTATGTTATTCCTTGCTATAAAGAATGATGAACCTGAATCTAAATCCAAAGCTATTATGACAGCCGTTGCTGGAGCTGCTCTGTTCAGCATTACAGGGATATTGTCCGCGGCAGGTATCATCAGTGTTGGCGGCTGACCTTTCTGCTGCCTACCGCACCGGGGAAATCTCCCCGGATGCGGATTTTTCAGGAAAGGAGGGGCAATATCGTTTGCTTAACAATCAATGATAAGTTTAATCATCGCTTTAGTTACAATGATCACGTCAGGTGCTTTCTTAGGGCAGGGATATGACATGATATATAACCTGACAAAGGCACTGTGCACATGGGAAAATGGTTCTGCATCATTAGCTTTGACTTCTCAAGTATACGCATATATCGAACCGCTGGGACTGGCCTTGGCGATGTGCTTCTGCTTTTGGGAGGTAATGGATTCCGTGACCAGAGTTGGAGGTATGCAGAATGTAACGATAGAAATCATTATCATGCCGCTCATAAAGTTCGTTTTTTGTTATTTCCTGATTGCATATGGAATTGATATCATCAGCGGATTACTCAGTGCATCAAACGTCTTTGTTGGGTGGATAGATAATTTACCAAATAACAATATGGATATGAGTAATCATGATCTCGGTAGTATCAATGGAACTCTGGCAAAGCTTGTGTTTGAGCTGCTTCCTGCTATGCTTGGAATCCTTTTTCAGATCATTGCAGGAATTTTGATTGGGGTCCAGTTAATCACAATCCGGATTGAAATGATTGTGAAATGTATGTTCCTTCCTGCGGCAGTTGGAACAATTCCGAATGGTGGACTGAATAGCACAGGATTCCGGTACTTGAAAGGATTATTTGCAAATATCTTTACTCTGGGCGCAATCCTGATTTCTGTGCGGTTGACTTACATGGTTATCACGGATGTTGGCATTAATGCAATTACCGACCTTATTGCAGATTTTGATATGTCGAATCTTGGCGGTCAGATCTATGCTATGCTTTTCAGTATGCTATTTAACATGTTTATCGGTCCATTCGCCTGCATAGGTGTAGTTGCCACAGTTAAATCTACTCTGCGTGAAGCATTTGGTGGATAAATAGGAGGTTTTTATATGATTGAAGTATCTGTACCAAGAGATATACGTGAGTATGAACCGACAGTTATCGGCACACTTACAGCAAGACAACTGGTTTGCAGCGTAGCGCTTGTCCTAATGGTATATGGAGGATGGTTTTTAGAAAAAGCAATTGGCATTGCAGATCCCGTATCCGAAGCCCCTTTTTTTATTTTCCTTGCAATTCCCCCATTTCTCGTCGGGTGGCAGAAACCTTATGGTATGCCCTTTGAAAAGTTTATTGTTAAAGCATATCAGGATAATTTCCGAGCTCCTCAGAAACGCATTTATAAAGTGGAAAATATGTGGGATGTTATTCTCGAAGAGGAGCACAAGGAAGCGCTTGCAGAGCAGCGCCGAAATCGGACGAATATGTCGCAGCCCAAAAGCGAAGTAATAAAAGAAACACCCAGATCAAAGCTTCCTGATGAATTGAAAGCGTACAGATAAACAGAGTTCTAAAAAAGAAAATCATCCTTTATCAGATGGTTTTCTTTTTTTTGACGAAAATACCTGCCATCTGTTTAAAACATAGGCAGGTATTTTTCAAAAGGAGTCAATTGAGAAAAATGAACGAATAGGTTTTTGCCCTAGCCGCCGCCCGGCTGGGCGGCGGGGAAGGAGTCAGAGAGATTGGGGGAATCCTCTGCTTTGAACCTACATCTATAATATGTAAGATTTTTCTGTAATGAATGACGATTTATGAAAATAAAAATTTTTGCTTCATTTTCCTATACGCAGGATCACTTTCTTACATATTTAATTTGTAACATAAAATGATAGCCGGTATTTGAATGCCGAGGAAAAAAGGAGTAAAAACATGGGAAAAAAGAAGTACATCAACGTGGAGCGGAAGATACAGAGCGAGGGATACTGTTCTCAGGATTCTTTCAGTTTCTGCAATAAGACAGAGGCATATAATTTTATTTTTAAGGACTTTGATCAAAACCAGAAAGAGTTGGAAGCTAAAGGGTATTTTTGCCTTGACCTTATCAGAAATCAGACTAAGAATGTTTCCGTTTGTGCTGCCAATTTTATGAACAACGCAAGTTTCCATATTATAGATATACGATGGATACTTAAAGAGTATACGGAAGTTGAGAAATGCGGAGATACGGCGGATGCGAAAAAGAAAGAAGAAGTAAATACGATTGTCAGTAAACTTCAGGAGATGCGGAGCACGGAACTTGGCGAGCTAAACAAGAAGGTAGAACCTGAACCAGGAATCAACGTTATGGATAAATCAGAAGCATCTATCAATGAAAGAAATGTATCCAAAAGAATTTCCGTTGAGGTACCGAGCGGACATCTGGTGGCAGACATTGACAATCCAGACAATGAATCTGGTATTTTTGTATATTTACAGAAGAAAAATGGTAAGTCTATATGCATGGCTTATTGTAGATATGATGAAGATGATCACAAACTAGAGATGCAGGTATGTAAAAATGATTCTGAAGAAGATTATGTAATAAAAACAGTTCCTGAGATGATTGAAGATAAGATAGATGTACATATCACAGATCCTAACGGAAACGAGCAAATTTTAAATATGAATTGTTCGGAAGTGGAGAATAAATGGATACTTGTCACATTCAAAGAAACGGGGGATATAGATCAGATTACGTTTCCAGGGGATGAGGCAGCTTGTTTTCGTTCTGCCTTTGCTGTGGTCAAATCTGGAAATCCTGCACCTGCAGTGGTCTATAACGGAATGGAAAAAACACAAGTCTGTTTTTGACTATCAAATCACAACCGGGTACGGAGGATCTCTATGAATGATTATAAGGAAAAAATCAAAAAGCTTCTGTCACTTTCAAAATCAACAAATGAACATGAAGCGCAGGCAGCATTGCTGAAGGCAAAACAGCTCATGGCTGAACATAAAATTTCTGAAGCTGATCTCGGAAATATGAATGAGGAAATTGAATACCTTTATACAGACGTGTCCTATACAAAACGAAAAAATATCTGGATTATGGTCCTGGCAGAGCTCATTGCAGAAAATTATTGTTGTCAGAATTTTGTATCACGTCAAAAGCATGCGCAAACAAGAATTGTAGCTTTTGTAGGATTGGCAAATGATGTCCATATCTGTAAAGATGTATTCACATACGCCATTGACTTTATCTGTGCCAGACAGAAGGAAATCCGAAAAACAAGCATCTATAAAAATATCAGCCCTAAGTTTCGGAAGATACTGGAAGAAAGCTATGGATTCGGTTTTACAGAAGGGCTACGAAATGCTTTTCAAGAGCAGAAAGAGCGACATAGCGCTTGGGGACTTGTTATGGTGCAACCTAATGCTGTCGTAGAAGCTGTCAAAAAAATGAAACACAATACTGTTGGAAAAGAATCTTATGACATCGATCCTGATCTTTTCCGAAAAGGAGTAAAGGATGGCGAAGATTTTGTCAATATTAAAAAAATACAAGATCAAAGCGGGAAATGATATTGATGAGTAAGGAAAGTAAAAACCATATTTGTATTGTGGATGGTTATCGGCGTCCGGGCCGACAGCGGAATACAGCCGGCCGCTACCGTGTTGGAGCGAAAAAGGCTGCAGAAGCAAAAAAATTACTACAACGTGCCATTGGGTTTGGAAGTATACTTGTGTACTATGAGGATGTCAATCCAGAGACATGTACTTTAGCAAAGTACGGAGAGTGTTTCAAGGAAGAGAGCGAAGGCGTAAGATTCCGACTGGTACCAGTTACACATACCACTCAAAAACAGAAGTGTTAAAATTGATAGCTTTGCCCTGATATAGCAATATGTCGGGGCATTTTTCTTTTGGAAACATGCAGACGCATAGTACGGGTTTTACTTTTCCCATTAAGAAAGAAGAAGAACATGCTATAATTTGAATATAGAAAAAATATAACGAGGAGGCCGGGATATTTTATGACGGAAAATATAGCATTATTGATTAATACCATGGAAAAAATTAAAGGTTTTTGTTCTGGAAACGAAGTGCTACTTGTGAATAATCAACGGATTCGATCATATGAACTGTTCCGAAAGTATGAAAATATTATTTCTCAATATATAGAAAACGAAGAGACATATCTTCTAACGATTCCTCTGTATCGGGAAATGCTGGAATATGCCCTTGATATGATTCATATACCGATAAGAAGTATCCTTGATAATAGCTATAGAGAAATAACTGACCTTGCCATTACTATTCAGAAATGTATAGATGAGAGCGGAAGCACACAATATTTTGACCGTTTGATGGAAAGAGTTGAAAGGCTCATGAATTTATGTCAGTTCCGGTTTGATCCAGCGCTATTGACAGAATCTTCTAAAGTAGCATTGATCATTGGAAGCGCTTTTTCGCAAGCTGAAAAGATAAAAGAGAGATGTGATCAAGTTACTGAGGGCAAATATTCGGATGTGGAACCTGTTATTTACAACCAACTTGTTGATGTGAAAACCATGTATCAATTTTACAGAAATTTAAAGAAACTGCCGGAGAATGCAGTCCTTTTCGGCAGCATCCATCAGACTGTTGGAGGAGTCGAAGATCGATTATACGAGGAAATACATGGTTACCCAGAAGAATTGGTTCGTAATACTTCTCATAACTGTAAATGCAGTCATGATGAGGCACGGGAAAAGTATCATGAATATAGTTCTAAAATGCTGGTTGGAATAAAAAATGGAGAAAATATATGGATATATAGTGAAAATAATTATGAAACCATTATCCATCAGGATTTTTTCTATAATGGTTTCAGAAATACTTACTTTCCTTACCAGGTCTTTTTTAATGAAATGGAAAAACCATCTTCTTTGAATGGATTGGAAGTAGTTCCTTTTCATGAGGGGTGGCAGTTAAAAGACATTTTGGATGAGGAACAGGCGTTATTTTTTGTAATCCTCTTTTTAAAACTTTCTGATATTTTTTTTAAAAAACGTGTTGATAAAAGTGGAGAGCGTAAGGTATTTTGGGAAGACTACAGGTTGCTTCCACCCTCAAAACCGACAGATTTGGCATGCGGAAATGAAATACCAATCCGCACAATTTATAAAACCTTCCGGGAAGAAGAAAGGAACTTATTGGAGATCTTACAGTTATCAAGTGCTGACAGTTTTTCTGAAAACCTTCTTTTAAATGGGCTGGTAGAGCAGACCGTCATGGGAGATGTCGTTGAAAAAAGGGCAAATTCTTTACTGTGTGCAAAGGTTCGTTCTGAATTACAAATAATTTGCGAAGCGGAAAGACAAAGTTCAGCCGCAAGCAGGTGGTTTCGGCAACACCAAAATGTGATGAATTGTTTTTGGAAAGTCCCCAACCGGGTTAAAATCATTAAAAACAATGAGCCTATCGAAATGTTATCTGGCGAGATTCTAAAAGAATATGGTGAACCTATGATTGGGCATACGAGTTTAGAAGATGGTAGAAAATCAGATTCTTATCCTCATATCATGCATCTTTTTAGTGAAAATGCAACCGTAGGAAAACGTCCCTCCGCCAAAGTAGTGATTATCCCTAAAACTGCAGAAGATATCATGGTTTTAACTGGTGCGTCTTATGATGAATTACCTATTTATTTCAAAGTTCTCGGCTACGTCACCGGTGAAATAAAATTTTTGGAGGAACGTATAGCATTAGACCGACCCATTGTTCCCCACATGACAATCTGCTATAATAAGAATGATTTGAAAAAGTTTTTAAAATGGTATAAGGAAGAACACAATCTGGAGGAATGAATTTATAATCAATACAGGCGAGAAAACCCACGGTTTCAACCGTGTGGATGATAGCCTGATTCTGCAGGTGGTGAAATGAACAAAGGTATCAGATTTAGGGCATATCCCAATAAGGAACAGAAAAACTTAATTAACCAAACGCTTGGCTGCTGCAGGCTCATCTACAATAAAGGGCTTCACGGCTGATACGGATATGGATATTTTTTCAGAAGAATTCGAGAGGAAGATTATTGAAAATGAGTGTACAACGGTTTAAGCAGGATACCGAAGCAGAAGCGCGGCGCAGCATGCTGCGCCGCATCCAGTCACAGCCAGAGAAATCCTTGGATGAAATTCAGGATGAATTTATGAGTGAAATAGAGGTGTTGGATCCAGAACTTGCCAGCCTTATGAAGGAATCTGTTGCAAGGGCCGGACATGCGGCAATGGCCAAAATCCGGCATCAAGGATATGAAGTACCAGCCAGTGAATTTGAATTAAGAAGAGATGAGAATGATCTGAAAAAATCAGTTATTCTGGATGGGAAGATTTCCAATAGACTGCAAAAAAAATAACCCCCAGCTACAAGCATTGATTCCATCCCTCTTTCTTTCTGAACCTGTAGTGGGGTATTAAACCCATGAGGGAATAAAAGTACAGGCTCCGTTTAACGGAGCCTGCCCAGCTCCAAAACATGTCACGTATGCGGATACGTCCATGAGGAGCTTACTTTGAGTACCCGAAAATGGGAGTGTCCGATCTGTCATACTGTTCACGACCGAGACAAGAACGCTGCTCAAAATATTAAAATCGAAGGAATGCGAATGGTATTCGTATAAACAAATAGACCAACCGTAGGGCATACGGAGTTAGCTCAGAGATACTGGAATCGTTAGGTTCCTTGACTGAGAAGCCCCCACTTCAAACGTTTGTTAAGTGGTGGGAGCATGTCACCCACAATCGTATTTTCCTTAATATTATACCAGATTTTTTGCTTTTCATCAGTATCTTTTAACAATAAACTGATTTCCAAAGCCCGGCGCATTGCGCCGGGCTTCTTAGACCATCATTTTCCATTTTCTTTTGCAAAAATTTCAGCACTGTATAGCATATCCTCGAAATCATCAAGGATTTCATATACATCATGAAAATATGCTGCAATTTCATCGTTCGATGCAGATAACGGATTTGGCATCTCTTTGATGTTGTAACGTCGTCCAAGGAAATAGCTTCCAATATCGGGATCGTGTTTTGCGTTTGTGTTTAGGATCAAAATCATGTTCCCGATTTTTTTTGCCTCTAAAAATAGATCGTCCCTATTGTGGTCAAGGCGGTAGAAGCATGCAAGTGCGTTTCTGCGATCATAGAAAACCTCGCCCCGTAATGCCTTTTCATGGAAGCGGAATGCTTTGAGCCGGATACTGATCTGCATCAGATCGTCCTTATAATAAGCCGCCGCCAAAGCCAAAGCATTGGCCTGTTTTTCCTGCATCTGTGTTCTCTGATTTTTATTCATTTTTTTCTTGTATGATAATTAGGAAGTTAATTATCACATATTTCCTTTCTTTTAATATCG
>ENA-OURQ01000543-OURQ01000543.1-human-gut-metagenome-genome-assembly--contig:-NODE-543-length-37287-cov-3.909755_pt1 | contig 37287 bp, 33 predicted proteins | sample MGYA00242105_ERZ508999 | MGnify/ENA primary metagenome ERZ508999 (study PRJEB26280, sample SAMEA2338771) | human gut metagenome | biome: human gut; feature: human-associated habitat; material: faeces...
GTGGCACGCATACCACAGCTGATGTCACCACCCTCAAAGGCAGGACCTGCTGAACATGCACAGCTCATCATAAAGTCTGAGTTTCCAAATACAAGCTCTCCATTTGTACCAAGGTCGATAAACAGTGAGAATTCGGGCCTGTTCCAAATCTGGCTGACCAGAGTTCCGGCTGTGATATCGCCGCCTACATAGCTTCCGATATTCGGCGCCATAATAATATGAGCATCTTTATTGATATCAACTCCCACATCGGAAGCAAAAAGGGAATTGGTCTTAAAGAATGCAGGGATATAAGGCTCTGTACGCAACGGATCCGCATTGATTCCTGCAAACAGATGATTCATAGTTGTATTGGATGCCACACACATCCTGTAGATATGGTCTTTGGGAAATTTTGCACTCTTGCACATTTCGTGGATCATTGGATTGATAGTCTCCTTGATCACCGCATCCTGCAATTTTTTCTGACCTCCGGGTTTCTGTGATTCCACGATTCGGTTTATTACATCTGCACCAAAACGGATCTGTCCGTTTCCGGCAGAACTTTTTGCCAGAATTTCTCCATTTTCCATATTAATCAGTACAGCAGAAACTGTAGTTGTACCGATATCAATTGCCAGACCTCCGATGACCACATCCTCGTCTTTGCCAAATATATCATAGACATACATATCGTCAGAAGTAGCGCGGATCACACATTTCACTGCAAAATTGTTCTCTCTCAGTACATCAGGGAGTTTTTTCAGGACTACATATGGTATCCGTACTCTGTTGATATTTAAATATTTCCGCAATGCACGTGTCAGTCTCTCATTGTCCGGCATAGTATCATCCAGAGAGGGAACGTCCATCAGCACATCCACAACCTCCAGACTATTTTTCAGTTCAATGCCTGCCAGCTGTATATCACTCTTGGCATTTTCAAAAATGGCTATTTCCTCTTTCGAACTTAAATCAGCTACTTTCATTCTGCTCTTATAGGCAGATGCAATATCAGGTACCAGCACATTGACGTCCGCACTGATCTTGCTGCAGCAAGACAGACGCCATCCCGCCTGATATTCTTCGTCAGAAATATGTAATGTCTTTTTGCTTTCCAGTTCTCCGCTCTTTAACTGGACACGACATTTTCCGCAGGCTCCGTTTCCGGAACATGGTGCATCAATAGCCACATTGGCACTTCGTGCAACCTCCAGTAAATTATCCCCCGCATTGGCAAAAGTTTCTACCATACTGCCATCTTCGAATGAAAATGTTACCTTAAACATTCGGCAACCACCTTTCTCATAGTCGTAATAGCCTGTAATAAAACAGGGACCGAAGACCGAAGCCTTCAGCCCCCATAATTATGTATTCATTTATGTCGGTCGAATATTTTATTAGATTTCTCAGCTATACTGATTAGATTTCCAGGTAGGAATCTGCATACAGTGTATTGCCTTTGAATACATCACAGGATTTAATAGTTTCCATCAGACGAAGGTCGTTAGGATTAACGATTGCAGATGTAAGACCGTTCATCATAGCCATTGCTACAAGAGCAGAGTCCATGATCGGACGGATATGTTTCGGCATACCGTTACTGTTATTGGAAAGACCACCTGTGGAGTTCAGTCCCATATCAGAGAACATTTTGATTGCTTCAAGAACTTCCATCTGTTTGTCCTGCATTCCTTTTACAACCAGGAATAACGGGTCAAACCACAGATCTTCAGCTTCCATACCAAGAGACATACCTCTTTCAAGCATGTTCTGGCAGTGCATCATACGTTCATCATTGTCTGCTGCTACCATACCGGAAGAGCAAAGTGCGATACAGATGGCATCGTTTGCTGCTGCAAGGTCGATGTTTGTGATTCTGTCACCAGCATCAGCAGAGTTAACGATCGGTTTTCCTTTTGCTCTGTTATATACAGAGATACCAGCTTCAATAGCTTTCTTGTTTGTTGTATCCAGTGCAAGCGGAACATTGTCAAACTCTGACTGAAGGAGCTGTACTGCCCATTTCATCAGATCTTCTCCATCGTTCTCAGCAGGTCCGATGTTTACATCAAGATAAACAGCACCAGCATCAAGCTGCTGTTTTGCTCTCTTTAAGATCGGCTCAGGATCTCTCTCTGTAAATGCTTTGTTTACAGAAGGTGCTGTTGTTGAAAGTCTCTCTCCAATTGTAACAAATTTTGCCATGTCAAATGTTCTCCTTTACATTTATAGTGGTGCCGCCCATAAGCGGCATACCCTTTTAGGGTCTTAAAGGCTTAAATCAGCCTTCAAGATCCTTTAAGAACTTCACAAGCTGTACAGCTTCTCTTGGTCCAACGATGATTTCCCATCCTGGAAGTTTTGCTTCCAGATCACCCTTCAGGACTGCAACCTTACCTGGGATTACCAGACGTCTGCTCTTAACATTTGGCTCTACTTTCTCTTTGAAGAATGTAGAAATACTGTTTCCGGAGAATTTTCCTGCTGCCCAGGATGTCAGTACGGATAAACCGCCGGCATCGTTGATAACAAGATTAAGCGGAACACCGGAACGCTCCAGCTCTCCAGATACAAGGAAATATGTAAGAGCGAAGTCAACAGTTGTAACAACAAGAGAATTCTCATCTCCACCGTTCATCGGGTAGATACCTGGCTCTACACGCATTGGCTTCTGCGGGTCAGTAAATACGTTCTGACGCAGACCATATAACGGAAGTGCCTCTGCATATGTCATACGCTCCATAACAACGATGGAACCGTATTTCATTGTAAACATAGCTGCCAGACCTGCCTGAAGGTGATAGTCACCACCAGCGATCTTTGCAAGGTTTACGATGGATGGATAACCGAATGTTCTGTCCTGATCCTTCAGAGCTGCACGACGTACCTGTACGGCATTGCCGAAGGTCTCTTTGATGTCAGCGCCTGTTACATCAAGTACCAGATTCTTGTTTCCAAGTTTCTCGATTGCTGCTGTAGTATCATATAACTCGTTAAGATCTTTGCCAGATACACCAAGAACAACACCAGCTGCTGTTGCAACTGCGTTCATAGCCTCATAGTTAGAAGCATTTGCTCCGTTTAATACCGGCTTGCTGTCTTTGCAAACCTCAAGGGCTGCTTTTGCGATCTCCGGATCAGAACATCCAAGGATCAGGGTACGTCCAAGAGCTGCTGCTTTCTGTACAAGTGCTACATATTTGTCAGCTGTTGCTTCTGCATCGCAGTTTACGTAAACGATCTCTGCGTACATTCTCTCACCGATACGGTCATAATCAACCTTCGGGATCTCAGCCAGTTTTGCATCTACAGTAGCGTCATCCATGCATGTGCAAAGCTCTACTGCATATCTTGTCTTGTTTACAAAGGTCTTCTCATGTCTGAAAAGAACGGTCTCACCACCAAGGGTAAGCTCCTCATCGCCAGTACCAATCTTGATCGTCTTCATTGGCGGAGCAGTTGCCTCGGAAAGAGATGCTAATGCTTCCTCAGACATATGTGGACACTGCTCAATCTTTAAAGCGCCCTGTGCAACTTTCATGGAGAAAGCCATACATGTCGGGCATCCACATTCCTTACAGTTTTTCTTTGGTGTTAATTTAAAAATCTGAATACCATTCAGTGCCATATCAATTTTTCCCTCCTAAAAATATTACACAAGTGCTTTGATCATCTTAGCGATGGTCTTTACAGACTCTGGATGTCTTAAGATAACTGCGTCAGATCCTGCTGCCAGGTCTGCTGCTGCTGTCATAACTTCCATGTCGATACCACGCTCATCCTCTGAGCCCCATTCTGGCATATCTTCCTCAGTTGCAACTGATTCCTTTACGCCCCATGTCTCAGAAGAAACTGGTGTAATAATAGGCATCTGCAGCATGTTATCATTCTGGGATAATGCTGCACCTTTGATACGGTCCATAGTGGAAACAACATACTCGTAACCATAACCAACGGTAGCTGTTCCTACGTTCATAACGATCTTCTTCGCATCAACACCTAACTGTGTTGTTACTACGTTCAACTGTTTTGCAAGGTTGATATCATCAGCGGACTCAGCGCCTACGATCTGGTTGTAAGCAAGTCCTGCTGCAGCACCGATTGCCTTGTAGTTTTCTTCCTTCTCAGACATCACGATCACGTTTCTGCCCTGAAGTGCCTCTGCAACCTTCGGAAGAAGTTCCGCATCCTTCTCCACATTTTTGCAGCCTTCAACTACTAATGGACAGTCGATTGCATCTGCAACCTCTTTTACGATTGCAATAAGTTCTTCTGTAGATTTGTTTACTCCGTTTGGATCTCCGCCTTCCAGGTTGAGTACAACGAAATCTCCACCTTCCATAGCTGCTGCTTTCTGAGCGATCTCAGCCATGGTGGTGCATCCTTCATAATATGCTTTGATTCCAGGTGCAAAGTCATCAAGTCCCATATCCGTGATCTCTACACCGATTTTCGGGCTGTTCTCGGTTGGTGCGTCAAATGTATAGAAAGGAAATGTAGAATTTCCTCCAATAGTAACCGCTTTATCGCCAGTTCCAACCGTAACAGTGTTGATCTTTGCGTTGAACTTCTGTGGTTTCTGATTAAATGGCATTTCTTAAAGCCTCCTTAAAAATTTGTAAAAATTATACAGAACCATTATACTACATCATCGGATCCATTGACAATGCAGGATGGTTATGTTCTGTTAAAAATGCAACAAGAACTTCCGGATCTGTGGCAACGGTCTCATCACCGATCATATCAGTGAAGTTGTCAATGCCATAGAGTTCTTTTGCAGTCTTATTGAGTCGCTCCGCCACGGTCTCTTTTAATTCCTTTGGCATCCATACGATACGCTCAATTCCGCCCTCTGCCTTCATGAATTTCTTGGATGAAATAAAGTGTTTTCCATGTCCCATAAAGCCTGGTGTCTGAACACCGCCGCCGGTCATGGAAGCCATCTCGGAGAACGTCATTCCAAGAGGTGTCATGCCTGCATACTCACGGTTTGCGATAACCACACCATTAGAAAATGGCTCAATACCGCAAATACACTCGAAGCATCCGCAGGAGGTCATAGGATCCTGCATGATGGAGTACAGAGTAACATGCTCCAGAGCACCCTGGGAATATTTCTTTACTGCTTCATCAACATCCTCGTAAGAGCCCAGATTTACATCGATCGGGCGCTCCTTGGTGATGATCTGACATGGGCCGTTTGGATCCAGTTCATTGGTTGCTTTTGCATCCAGCCATGAAACGGCTCCACAAAGTCCAAGTCTCTCCGGTGTTACTACGCAGACATGTGACGGAGAAAATGCCTGACACAGGATACAGCTGTAATAAACATCTACAGATTCATCAGTCAATGTCTCCAGACGTGCATCACGTTTGTCAAAAGTAGGGATTGCTACTTCATGACGCATTCTGGTACACTCATCCGGATCTGTATAGACAGTTACCTGACACTTATCTACAACAGCCTCGAACTCATTCTTTACCTGAGTGTAAAGAACTTCACCAAAGTGTTTTGCTCTGAAACCTGCTGCAAAAGCATCATTGCTGATACGGATACGGAACATATCCCTCTGTCCTGTGTGATATACACCTTCAATGCAGTTTATATAATTGTGGAATTTACGCTCGATAACCGGTTCAAAATCCGGCTGCATCTTCTTACCAGCTACTTCTACCACGTAGGCAAGGCTGTGCTTGCTTCCAGGTTCGAAGCTATCGACTTCCGGACCTACGACAGTAATCTTGTGATCCTCGACCTCGTTCATTTCCTTAGTCTGCACAAGCTCTACGCAGTCCACACGGGAACCGTCAAATTCCACACGCATATCTTTACGACGAATGATCTCACCTTCAAAGGCAGACGCAAATGCTACCGGAATATCCACCTTTGTGATCTTGATCTTGATTCCTCTTGCTTCAAGGGAAACCTTATTAAAGTCAGCAACGTTCGGACACGCGATCAGGGCTCCTGGTACTTCCACAATGTTCTCATCCTCATTGGAGATTACCGGGAAACCAAGCTTGATCGCACCAGCACCGGCTGCAAGAACTACATCATCAACAGGTTTGAAAGCATTTACAAATGCCGGAACCCTGTCTTTGGTGTATGTAAGAAGGCTTGCTGCATCGCCAGGTGTTACATTGCCGAAGATCAGTGCTGCACGAAGTGCAACAGATACAACGTGGATAACAGATGTTACGTCTTTTCCCAAAGGAACAATTCGTAAATTATAGCCCATCTTAAGACCAAGCTCCTGTGCCTGGTCAATGATACCGCCAACTAATGTTACCAGGATACCCTGTGCCTGATAGCTCTTGATCAGGTCAACACCTTCCTGTGCAGTCGGTGCGCTGCCAAGGATAACGGCTACACCAGGGATATCTCCTGTTACAAGCGGTACACCAAGCTCACGGATAATGGAATCTGCAAGATGGCCATAACAAGGCTCCTGATAGGGTTCTGCCCCATCAAGATACTTCAGTGCTTCAATAAATTCCGCACAGAGGGCTGTTGCTACACCTGACATAAGAGCATCATCCAGAGCATGCTCTCTTGTCATAAGAGATTTTACGACGCCAAGGGCTGCCTGCAGTTCTCCAAGTGTTTTGATCTTCACACCGGTTACTGCATAATAGCATGGAAGACAATATGCTGTGTGTGGAAATCCCACTGCCTTATCTGCACCATGCTGCTGTACAGCATCGTTTACGGCTTTTTCTGTTAGACCGTATACTGCATCATTACCGCTGAAAATTCTGTTAATTAACAATTTTCTGCATCTCCTTTTCTGTTAATCTTCTATCAAAAACCATGTAAGGCTCCGCCTCTATCCATTGGTTTGCTGCTAAATAAATTATCAGATACAGATCATTTCATTCCGCAATCAAAATGATCTGCTTGTTCGCCCTCCGCAGCGAAACTATAAATCAGTATTCCTGCCGGAAATAGTGAATCCCGGAGCCTGTCTAAAGGAGACAGACTCCAGGGAAATTATCTCCATTTTGCAGCAGGAGCTGCTGGATAAATTACATCATCGGGTCAAGTCCAAGTGCCGGATGTCCCTTCTCTGTAAGGAATCCTACCAGAGTCTCAGGATCTGTAGCAACAGTCTCATCACCGATCATATCTGTAAAGTTATCGATTCCGTAAAGTTCTTTTGCAGTAGCATTTAATTTCTCTGCGATGAACTCTTTTAATTCTTTCGGCATCCATACGATACGCTCGATACCGCCCTCAGCCTTCATGAATTTCTTGGAAGCGATGAAGTGTTTACCATGTCCCATGAATCCAGGAGTCTGAACACCACCACCTGTCATGGAAGCCATCTCAGAGAAGGTCATTCCGAGAGGTGTCATACCTGCATACTCACGGTTAGCAATAACTACACCGTTGGAGAATGGCTCGATACCGCAGATACACTCGAAGCATCCGCAGGAAGTCATAGGATCCTGCATGATGGAGTACAGGGTAACGTGCTCCAGAGCACCCTGGGAGAACTTCTGAACCGCTTCATCAACGTCTTCATAAGAACCAAGCTCTTCATTGATCGGACGCTCTTTGGTGATCACCTGGCAAGGTCCGTTCGGATCAAGCTCGTTGGTAGCTTTTGCATCCAGCCATGAAACGGCACCGCAAAGTCCAAGTCTCTCTGGTGTAACAACACAAACGTGAGACGGGGAGAATGCCTGGCAGAGGATACAGCTGTAATATACATCAACAGACTCGTCAGTGAGGTTTGCAAGACGATCATCACGTTTCTCGAATGTCGGAATTGCAACTTCATGACGGATTCTGGTACACTCAGCAGGATCTGTGTAGATCACAACCTCACACTTGTCAACAACTGCGTCAAATTCGTTCTTAACCTGAGTATAAAGAACTTCACCGATATGTTTGATACGGAATCCTGCATCAAATGCTGCATGGCTGATACGGATACGCTGCATATCTCTCTGACCGGTGTGATATACACCCTCAATACAGTTGATGTAGTTGTGGAATTTACGCTCGATAACAGGCTCAAAGTCAGGCTGCATGTTCTTACCGGCAACCTTAACAACGTATGCAATGCTGTTCTTGCTTCCGTCTTCCATCTCGTCAACTTCCGGTCCTACAACTGTGATCTTGTGATCCTCGATCTCAGAAGCGTCACAGGTATGTACAAGCTCAGCACAGTCAACACGGGAACCATCGAACTCAACACGCATGTCTTTACGACGGATGATCTCGCCCTCGAATGCAGATGCGAATGCAACCGGGATATCGATGTTTGTGATCTTGATCTTGATGTCACGAGCCTCAAGGGAAGTAGCGTTGAATTTGCTTACGTCCTCCTGAACGATAAGGCTCTTCGGTACACGGAAGATGTTCTCTGTCTCGTTTGTGATTACCGGGAAGCCAAGTGCGATAGCGCCAGCTCCGCAAGCAACTACAACGTCATCCAGAGGTCCGAATGCGTTAACGAATGCCGGAACACGGTCCATTGTATATTTCATAAGTGTACCTGCATCTCCAGGTGTTACGTTACCGAAGATCAGAGCTGCACGAAGTGCAACAGATACAACGTGGATAACTGCTGTAACGTCTTTTCCAAGAGGAATAACACGTACGTTTGCTCCAGTGTTCATGCCAGCTTCCTTCACCTGGTCAATGATTCCGCCAACCAGTGTTACAAGAATACCCTGTGCCTGATAGCTCTTTACAAGTGCAACACCCTCTTCTACAGATGGAGCTGTTCCAAGGATAACGGCTACACCAGGGATATCGCCTGTTACAAGCGGTACACCAAGCTCACGGATCACAGCATCTGCAAGGTGGCCATAGCATGGCTCCTCATATGGTGTTGCTCCGTCGATATATTTCAGAACTTCGATGAACTCTGCGCAAAGTGCGGTAGCAATACCGGACATGAATGCGTCGTTCAGTCTTTTCTCTCTTGTCATAAGAGTTTTTACAACGCCAAGAGCCTCTTTTAACTCTTTTAAGGTTGTAACCTTGGTTCCTGTTACTGAATAGTAGCAAGGAAGGCTGTAAGCGGTATCAGGGAAGCTTACTGCTTTGTCTTCGCCATGCTGTGCGATGGCTGCATCAATAGCGCCCTCTGTTAATCCATAAACAGCGTCGTTTCCGCTGAATACTCTATCAAATAAAGTCACTGTAGTACCTCCTATTATTTACAGACTTGATTCGTTGTCTATCTTTTCTTTAATCTTTCTGATCTCAGATGTTACTGTCTCACTGAAATCATAGGGTGATTTACCCTGGCGGTCTGCGTCCATAACTTCTACATTGTAATGGATCATTCCAAGAAGATCTTCTGCCGGAATCTTGTTGCGGATAAATTCTTCATCCTCTTCGTTCCGTACTTTGTTGGCCACTACCTTAACCTGAGTAATGCCAAGATCCTTTGCAAGACGTTTTACGTTTTTGTAGGTCTGTACACTTCTTGCACCTGGTTCGATCACCACAATAAATTCGTCCATGCTCTCCGTGGTTCCCCGGCCCAGATGCTCCAGACCGGCTTCCATATCCATAATTACCACATCATCCCTGTGCACTACAAGGTTGCTGATGATTCTTTTTAACATGACATGTTCAGGACAGACACATCCGCCTCCGCCTGTTTCCACGGTTCCAAGGACAAGCAGCTTTACACCATTACAAACCTTTCCGTAGGTGTCCGGAATGTCGTCTACCTTCGGATTCAGTGTATAAAACTGATTCTGGCTGTTGGCTCCGGTACGCTCCTCTACCAGCTTACGCATCTTGGAAATGGGAACGATGGAATCTAAAGTCTCCTCATCAAATCCAAGAGCCAGTCCCAGGTTTGCGTCCGGGTCAACATCAGCTGCAAGGACCTTTTTCCCTTCATCTGCATATAGTCTGGCAAGTGTTGCCGCAAAAGTTGTCTTTCCTACTCCGCCTTTACCGGTTACTGCTATTTTCATAAGTTAATCGCGCCTTTCCTTCGATCAGATTCCGAGAGCGTCACGTTTTTCTTCGATTCTCGCAATCATAAGATCGCCTAATTTATCAATATCTTTCTCAACTGTATATGCTGCCTCTACCCAGTCACGTACCCCTTCTGTAAGGAGGCTTGCAACCTCTGTAGAACCGGAAACATATGGGTCTACACCAAGATATGTATCAAGACCAGTTGCTACTACATAGTTTCCAATGGAAACTGCCTTCTCAGACATCCACTCAGGAGCACATCCTACTACTGGAAGCTGGGAAATGTTCAGTCCGGAATCCTTGGCAAGCTCAGAAGCAAGGATCAGCATACGGCTGATATCAACACAGGATCCCATATGTAATACTGGCGGGATATCTGCAAGCTCGCAAACACGTTTCAGACCAGCACCGCAAAGGTCTTTTGCAGCTTTGTCCATAAGTCCTGCACGAGCAGCTGCCTGAGCGGAACATCCGGAAGCGATGATCACGATATCGTTTGCGATCAGTTTCTTCATAAGTTCGATGTGAGCTGTGTCAGGTCTGACCTTCGGGTTGTTACATCCAACCATAGCAACAGCACCACGGATAACACCAGATGTAATACACTCAAGAAGAGGTTTGGTGGTACCAGTCTCGTCTACCTGAGAGTTTGTTACGCCGTCAAGTGTCTTAACGATTGCTTCTACAGAGTAACCAACAGTAGCTTTATGTTTCAGATCCGGGATATGTACAAGCTCTGGTTTTCTGTTCTTGAAGTTCTCACATGCAAGTTTTACGATCTGTTTTGCTTTCTCTCCTGCTGTACCTGCATCAAATTCAATGAAATCGGAATCTGGCATCTGGCAGATTGGAGAAGTTGTGATGAATTTTGTATGGAAGCATTTGGAAAGAGGTCCAAGTGCCGGGAAAATACACTGAACGTCAACTACGATTGCCTCACAGGCACCTGTCAGTACAACGTTCTCCTGCTGTAAGAAGTTACCTGCCATCGGAATACCGCGACGCATTGCAACCTCATTAGATGTACAACATACACCGGAAACAGTGATTCCCTTAGCACCCATGGATTTCGCATAGTCGATCATCTCTTTGCTGTCTGCATACTCACAGATCATCTCAGAAAGACTCGGGTCATGTCCATGAACAACGATGTTTACATTCTCTGCATTCATAACACCAAGGTTAGCCTCGGTATCGATTGGCTTTGGAGTTCCGAAAAGGACATCAGAGAACTCAGTTCCGCACATGGAACCGCCCCATCCATCGGAAAGACCGTTACGAAGCGCCTGACGGATCAGAGCCTCCGGTTTACTTGTGTTACCCATATGAGTCATATGAAGTGCACAGGAAACCTCACGGTCAATTGCTCTTGGCTCAATTCCAGCTGCATGCCACAGATCCTGTGTATGCTGAGGTGCTCTCTTAAGCCATCTGGAATATCCTCTGATCTTTCCGTATTCTTCCTGAGCAAGATCAGACATTTCATGAGCCAGATCATAGATGTCTTTACCCTCTGTCTCAACGCCCCACTCTTTTGCAATACGGATCAGCTTCTCAGGATCTTTCACCTGATAGTCGCCGCCCTCTTTTGCATGTCCAAGTGTGATACAGATCTCACGTCCGTGATCAGAGTGTGTAGCTGCGCCGCCTGCTGTGAAACGAAGGAAGTTTCTTCCTACGATACCATGTACATCGCATCCGCAGATACCTCTCGGTGCCTTAGGTGTAATACGGCACGGACCCATTGAACAGATTCGGCAACATACGCCCTGCTCACCGAATTTACAGTGTGGAGTCTGATTCTTAACACGCATCTGCCAGGAATCAGCGCCTACCTTTGCACCAGTCTCAAGAAGACGGGCTGTGGCAGCTTCGAATTCTTCCACTGTAGTTAATTTGAATTCACTCATTATTGACCTCCTCTAAGTATGTGTTACTTTTGATAAATTTATTTATATTCCGTTTTCCGGAACCCATCCCCTCCCATGGGATAAATACCTGACAAAAATTCCGCAGCAGCGTTCTTGCCTGCTGCGAATTATAATGCCATTTCTATCCTCTTATCACATAAACATGTGGGGTAAGGGGGACTTCCCTTATAAAACAAGCTTATCTACGATCTCACGAAGAGCCATCTTTACCGGATTATCTTCCGGAAGCCCTGCAGTCGGTTTACCCTCGCAGTCATACTCGTAAACAGTCTCATCCTGCGGCACTACGCCAAGAAGATGAAGACCCTGCTTCTCAATCTCTTCTTTGATTCCGTCATTCAGCTTTCCGCCAGGAGCACGGTTAATGATAAGGCCTACTGTATCCGGGTGCATATCACATTCTTTAATAAGCTCTGCAATACGACCTACAGCCTGTACACCTCTTCTGGAACAGTCACTGACCAGAATCGCTGTCTGCATGGACGGAAGTACTCCCCTGCTGATGTGCTCCATACCAGCTTCGTTATCAACTACGATATAAGGATAATTATTCTGGTATTTGGCAAGCTGGGTCTGAAGAAGTCCATTTACAAAACAGTAGCAGCCTTTTCCCTGGGTTCTGCCCATAACCAGAAGATCAAAATCATCATCTTCTACCAGAGCATCCTCAAAACGTCTTTCAGCGTAATCCGCCTTGGACATTCCCGCCGGGATCGGATTCTCGCTTGCAAGCTCTGCGCGAGCAATTTCTTCCCTTACATCACCAAGTGTAGTCTCCACTTCTACTCCAAGAACTTCGTTCAGATTTGAGTTTGCGTCAGCATCTACTGCAAGGATCGGTCCTTTGCCTTTCTCGCAGAGATACTGGATCAGCATTCCGCATAATGTGGTTTTACCAACGCCGCCTTTACCTGCGACAGCAATTACATGTGCCATAATACTATCAATTGCCTCCTGAAAAATTTAAGTCAAAATCGATTAGATTAAAGTACAAAGTCCGGATCTGTCAATGATCTCGGATACATCTTTCCATTTATTCAAAGCATACAGATGGATGCCATCTACGCCGAGAGCGCGGTACTCGTCGATCTGTCTGATCGTGTACTCGATTCCCTCTTCTTTGAATCTCTTGATCTTATCATCATAGAACATATCAAACGGCTTGCCATCAGCATCTTTTGCTGCAAATGGATTCGGGAACAGCCAGTTTCTGGAGATGAGTCTGCAAAGCTCACGGTCCATTACACAACCGTTACGGGAAAGTGCCATATTAATTGTAGCGGACATGTCAAGAATTGGCATAACTCCTACGTCTACAGGCATTGTAACACCAGCCTCACGGATTGAATCCAGCCAGTATTTAAACTGCTCCATATCCCAGCAAAGCTGAGTCATGATATAATCGGCACCATTGTCCTGTTTCTGTCTCAGAACTGCAATATCAGCATCAAGGCTGCGGCATGCAATGTGTCCCTCCGGAGATCCTGCAACTGCGATTTCGAATTTGTCACCAAATTCGTCACGGACAAATTTAACAAGATCTGTAGCGTAGTTGAAATCACCGCAGGTTGTTGTTTCACCAAGCGGAATATCTCCACGAAGTGCAAGCATATGATCTACACCCTCTGCAAGGTACTGATCCAGCTGCTCTTTGATTCCCTCTTTTGTGTTCTTGATTACTGTGAAATGGGTAACCGGTGTTGTTCCGGCTTTCTTGATCATCTGGCATACTTCTCTGTTAGCACCAACGTTTCCGCCGCCTGCACCGTATGTACAGGAAATGTACGCAGGTTTGTATTTCATCAGATGATCGATCGTCCCAGGAAGGTTATCCATCCCCTTTTCTGTCTTCGGCGGAAATAGCTCGAAAGACAGAAGCATTCTTTCTCTCATTGCTTCTGACAATTTCATAATTACATACCTCCACGTATTAAGTAATTTTTATTCTAAAGGCATAATGCCTCAAGATCTGATAAGCATCACGGATTACTGAAGCAATCCGCTTTTGTTCTTCTGTATCAGCAGAAAACGTTACTGTACACTTTGTTTGCAAATGCACCTTATGAAACATTTCCACTGAACAGTAATCAGAAAATCCATGTCAGTCACATTTTACTTTAACGATACTGTTCGCAAGGTCTACCATAAGGATGGTTCCCTCTACCACTCTTTCATCACCCATAATATCGCGGAGAACAAGTTTGTTTCCATCTACATTAATACGGCTGACGTTCTTGAAGATTACAGAATCGTCATTTTCTTTATATACAGTTGCCAAACACATAATAATGCCTCCTTATTTCATTTCCTCTTTCACAAGAGTCAGGGCAAGGCCAAGGCGCATGTTGCCTTTCTGGAAATCGGATACGCTTTCCTTAATGGTCTTCGCAGCGGCATCCATTCCCATCTTGGCAAGATTATCCGCCATCTGGTCAAGTTCTGCTGCATGGTGCTCATTGTGCTGAAGCATATAGGTAAGAAGAGCTACTGTCTCATTCCTGCAGTCCCCTCCCTGGCAGCCGCCGCAGTCTGTACTGCAGTTCTGTCCCTCATTATGTGTATGGTCATGACCTTCTGTTCCGTCATGGGTATGCGCATGTGTATGGCTCACTCCGTCTGCATGGGTATGCTGGTGGGTATGCTCATGACCATGCTGGATCAGATTGCCGTTTTCATCTTTGATCAAATGCATAGTAACTACTCCTTTCCGCCTTGAATGCGGCAGACAAATCATAACATTGTTTCTCTTCCAGGCACGAAAAAAACTCACGCCGGCAACGTGAGAAAACATGTAAGAATGGATATAAAGATATTCTATTCCCTTTTAATATAATGAGATTCCGCATACCTCATACCTTCATGCATAACACATTTTCTTTCTTCTACCTAAAAAATCGCAGAGTTATGACATAAATTTATCAATTTTTTCTTTTATTATACAACCTTTCTCATTATTACGCAAGGAGATAATTATAAAATTTTACCAAATTTCAACGCTTTACCACACAAATATATGTTTTAATTTCTGTACAATTTTACCAGTTATTTCTAAAGTTTGTCTAAAGATTAACGAATGCGTATTTAAGAAAAAAAACAGGTGAATGTTTTGTAATTATATGCTATAATGAATGAAATTTATTGGTTGCTGATTACTTCATGAGCAGCAGCATTTATTGTTTAATGAGGAGGAATTAGCTTTGAGAGAAACCGTATTCCTGAATACCGACAGAGAAATGCCCCTTTTAGGGCTTGGTGTATATAAAACAGCAGATAACGAAGCAGAGACAGCCATTACAGCTGCAGTGAACGCGGGCTACCGTCTTATTGACACTGCTTCCGCTTACAAAAACGAAGAAAGTGTAGGCAAGGCAATTGCCAAATGTGGTGTCCCACGCAAAGAACTTTTTATCACCAGCAAGATCTGGAACAATGCGCAACGACTTGGAGATGTAGATGGTGCTTTTTACAGAAGCATGGAGCGGTTGAAGCTGGATTATCTGGATCTTTATCTGATTCACTGGCCGGTGCCTGGCTGCTATACCGGAACCTGGCTGGAGATGGCCAAACTTCTTGAAACCGGCCGTGTACTTTCCATCGGCGTCAGCAATTTCCAGATTCATCATCTGGAAGAGCTTAAGAAAATTTCCGGTATTGTACCTGCTGTCAACCAGATCGAATGTCATCCGCTTTGCTATCCGAAAGAACTGATTGAATATTGCCAGTCGGAAGGAATTCAGGTTCAGGCTTATGCACCGCTTGCCAGAGGTGCTTACCTTGACAATGATGTAATGTGTGTTCTCGGAACCAAGTATGCACATACTCCTGCTCAGGTCGGTCTTCGCTGGGCAATCCAGAAGGGTATTTCTGTAATTCCGAAATCCGTCAATCCAGACCGCATTGCTTCCAACGCCAATATTTTTGATTTCAACATTGAGGATGAAGATATGGCGATCATGGATACTTTAAATGAAGATCTCCATACATCCCATGTGCCGGATGATCTGAAGGATGTTATTTTTTAATCTTTTCACCCTTTGTAAATTATTAACTGCCAGGACATTGAGCATACTCTTTCGTTTTTTTGCTCACTGCTCTGGCAGTTTTTTTCGGTTCTATTCTTTCAGTTATATTTTCTGTATTTTATATTTTACAACAGCTTATTTGCTGAATATAGTATTCACAGTTCCCAGGAAATTTCTTCCTGTTTCTCTCTCTGCATCAGGTCTTTCACAGCTTCAGATGCAGGCTTGTTTTCAAACAGAAGCTTATTTACTTCCATAATGATCGGCATTTCCACATTATATTTCTCAGCCAGCGCTTTGGCTGCCTTTGCGGAATAAACGCCCTCCACAACCATCTGCACTTCATCCATAGCCTGCTTCATGGTGTAACCCTGTCCCATCAGATAGCCGGCGCGTCTGTTTCGGCTGTGCACACTGGCACAGGTAACAATCAGATCACCAATTCCGGAAAGGCCGGCAAAAGTCTCCAGTTTAGCGCCCATCTTGGCACCAAGCCGCGCCATCTCTGCTATTCCTCTTGTGATCAAAGCAGCCTTTGTATTATCTCCATACCCTAAGCCATCAGCAGTCCCTGCTGCCAGGGCGATTACATTCTTAAGGGCACCGCCAAGCTCTACCCCCAGCATATCCGGTGTAGTATACACCCGGAAAACAGGGCTCATAAAAAGGCCCTGGAGATATTCAGCGGTCTCTTTTTTGCGGGCACTGACTACACACGTAGTAGGGAGTCCGCGGCTTACTTCTTCCGCATGGCTTGGTCCTGAAAGCACACAAACATCTGCCTGAGGAATCTCTTCTTTAATAATATCACACACAGGCATAAGCGTATTTTCTTCTACACCTTTCGCCACATTTACAATAATCTGTCCCCGTCGAATCAATGGGGAAAGTCGTTTGCTGATGGCACGCATATAAGCAGATGGTGAGGCAAATACAACCATATCTGGTGAATCCAAAGCTGTCTTTTCATCACCGGTTATCACAATTCCATCTGGAATTTTAATTCCGGGAAGCTTTTTCGGATCCTCCCGGGTCTGATTCAGACTGGCTGCCTTTTCCGGATGTGCAGACCACAACATAACCTGATGACCATTGTTGTGAAGCAGTATTGCAAGTGCTGTTCCCCAGCTTCCGGTTCCCATTACGCTGATTTTTGCCATTTTATCACCTCATCTTATTTGGCTGCAGTTTTCGCTGCACCAAGCTTATTCTCAGTTCCATTTAAAAGGCGGTAAATATTCGCCCTGTGTCTGTAAATTGCAAGTGCTGTCATAAGTCCCATGATCACATCCATCTCAAATGTATGAGGGAAATCCATGCCATAACTTCCTACAGCGCCAAACCCAATGAAGCAAACCAGCGCACCTGCATATGCCGCCATTGACCCCAATGACACATAGCGGGTAATAGCTACCAGCCCAATAAAGATCACCGCGCAGATCAGAAATACTCTCCAGTCCATTGCCAGCAGCATTCCCGCTGAAGCTGCAATTCCCTTGCCGCCCCTGAATCCAAGATAAAATGGAAAATTATGTCCAAGTACACAGCCTGCTGCCGTGTACATGCCAAGCAATGGAAGAATTTCCTGATACCGATTCTTAAATACTGCATCCACGATCAGAATGGCAATCACACATTTAAGCATATCGCCAATAAGAGTCATTGCCCCCGCTTTTTTTCCAAGAGTACGAAGGGCATTGGTAGTTCCTGCATTGCCGCTTCCATATTGACGGATATCCATGTGATGGATTTTTCCGATAATGTATGACGTCTGAAACATTCCAAACAAATATCCAATAGCCAGACAAATAATACGTTCCATCTTTATTCCTTCTCTCCGCGCTCTCTTACAATAAATTTCAGCGGTGTGCCCCCAAAGTCAAAGGCATCCCGGATCTTATTTTCCAGATATCTTGTGTAGGAAAAATGCATCAGTTCTTTGTCATTGACAAAGATTACGAATGTAGGCGGTTTTACCGCAACCTGTGTCATGTAGAAAATTTTCAGACGGCGGCCCCTGTCAGACGGCGGCTGCTGCATGGCAACTGCTTCTGCAAGGATCTCATTAAGCACACCAGTCTGGATACGCATAGTCTGATTCTCAATTACCGCATCCAGTGTCTCAAACATTCTGGAAATCCGGAGTCCTGTCCGGGCAGAAATAAACACGATTTCTGCATAAGGCATAAAGGAAAGAACCTCTCGAATACGGTTGGTATGTTTATAAATGGTCTTGTCATTTTTCTCAATAGCATCCCATTTATTCACTGCAATGATCACACCCTTGCCTTTCTCATGGGCAATTCCGGCAATTTTTGCATCCTGCTCTGTAACGCCTTCCGATGCATCGATCATTACAACTACAACATCTGCACGTTCTACAGCTGTTACAGTACGGATCACACTGAAGCGCTCAATTTCTTCTTTTACTTTTGCTTTACGACGAAGTCCGGCTGTATCGATAAAAATATAATCTTTTTCGTTCCAGGTAACCTTCGTATCAACTGCATCACGAGTGGTTCCGGCAATATCTGAAACGATTACACGGTCTTCCCCCAGCAGCTTATTAATCAGAGAGGACTTACCAACATTAGGTTTACCTACAATAGCAATCTTCGGAATATCGGAATCCTCATCCTCTCCTGCATCCTCTGGAAAATGCTTTACAACCTCGTCAAGCATATCTCCAAGTCCCTGACGGTTAGCTGCAGAAATGGCAAATGGCTCGCCGATTCCAAGATTATAAAATTCATAAACATCCATCATATATTTCTGAATGCTGTCTACCTTATTCACTGCAAGTACCACTGGTTTGCCGCTGCGGCGAAGCATATCTGCAACTTTCGCATCAGAATCCACAAGTCCCTGATGTACATCTGTAATAAAGATAATGACATCCGCAGTATCAATAGCGATCTGAGCCTGCTCCCTCATCTGAGAAAGAATCACGTCACCGCTATCCGGTTCAATACCGCCTGTGTCAATAATAGTAAAATCATTGTCCAGCCATGATACATCTGCATAAATTCTGTCTCTGGTTACACCTGGCGTATCTTTAACAATGGAAATTTTATCTCCTGCCAGTACATTAAACAATGTGGATTTTCCTACATTAGGCCTGCCCACAATTGCTACTACCGGTTTGCTCATACATTTGTCTCCTTTTCTGTTTCTTATGTTCAATCGGATCGAGGACTGCTGACACAAGGTCTGAACCGCCTTCATCCACAATTACAATTTCTACGTTCAGTTTCCTGGAAAGCTCTTCCACAGAGATATCATCCAGAAAAATATCTTCTTCATTTTTCAGCATGTTGCAGGGAAGCAAAAGCTTCTCTCCAAGGTCTCTGCCGCTTAATTGTCTGATCAGATCCTGTCCCGTGATCAAACCAGACACCGTAATCGTTTCTCCGAAAAATTCGTTTCTTATGGAGATCACATCCACTTCTACATTTGGAAATTTCTCATGGATCATCTCCATATATTTCTTAATAAATGGTGCCGCCAAAGCTCCTGTAGCACTGACAGCCTTTATCCTTCGGTCATCTCCTGCCCTGCCTGCAACAGCTTCTTTCACTTCTTCGCCAAGGAGCCGAAGCATTCCCACACCGTTTTCCAGCTGAAGATAGCCATCATAGGACTCTTCCATGGGCAGATCCTTCCCTGCCAGAATGTACCATTCATCTGAAGCATGGATAAAATGAATGCCATACTGGTCCATCATTTTCTTCTGCCAGGAATGAATAATCTCCAGAACTTCTAATGCATCTTCCTTCTGAAACTGTTCCATCGGATACAACCCCTCACGAAACTTAGTCAGACCAACCGGAACTACTGAAACGCTCTGAAGTACTGGTGCATAGGCAGACATCTTGCGAATACTGTCATCCAGTTCCTTACCGTCATTAACTCCTTTGCACAAAACAATCTGCCCATTCATAGTGATTCCTGCATCATACAGTTTCTGAAGCTTTTTCAATGCATCCCCGGCGAAGCGGTTATGAAGCATTTTACATCTCAGTTCCGGATTCATGGTCTGGATGGAAATATTAATGGGCTCCAGATGGTACCGGATGATCCGGTCTATATCATGATCACTCATATTGGTCAGGGTCACATAATTTCCCTGTATGAAGGACAATCTGGAATCATCATCTTTAAAATAAAGAGTATCTCTCATTCCAGGCGGCATCTGGTCAATAAAACAGAAAATGCAGTGATTGGAACAGGAACGATAATCATCCATCAGATCCTTCTCAAAGGTAATCCCAAGGTCTTCTTCATATTCCTTCTCCACCTCCAGCTCCCAGATCTCTCCGTTTGCCTTTTCCACTTCCAGAACAACGAATTCTTCATTCATCAGATATCGGTAGTCAAATATATCTTCCACAGGCTGACCGTTTACAGTGAGCAGTATATCTCCCGGCACAAGCTCCAGTTCCTGTGCGATACTTCCATCCTGCACAATTGCAATCACGTGTTTATTTTGTTTCTTCACATTTATCTCCATTATAAGTCAAATGCGATCTGTCGCGTCAGCTCTGTTCCAGAATCTGTTTGAAAAATCATTTTTCAAATACATTTTAAGATTCAGAGACCCGAATACAACATCACAGATCGTCCATCTCTGGCTCAGCATAATAAAGCCATTATTTTTAATATAACAAGTTTTCCCGAAAAACACAACAAAAACTTTCATTTCCTGCTCACGTCCGGGTAATTTTTCAAGTAAAAATCAATAAATTCCTTGACGACATTTAGGGCAAATGTTATAAATATAAAGAAGAGATCTGTAAAGGTAAAGGACACGTGTCCCCATTTTTTTGCAGATAATCGAATCGATAATTAGCATACTACTTAGGAGGAATATCATGCCGAACATAGAATTGCTTGAGAAATCTATGCCTGTCGCACCTATTCGTATCGCTGCGCTGGAGGGCTGCCGCGAACTTGCAGAGGAGGTAGACAGAAACCTGGTAAAATTCCGTAAGGAACTTGTAGAAAAGAAGGGCCTTGACAATGTTCCACAGGGATACAGCGAAGACTCTTTTATCGTGGAGTGCGAATGTCCGCGTTTCGGTACCGGTGAAGGTAAGGGAATCATTAAGGAATCTGTCCGAGGAACTGATCTTTACATTATGGTAGACGTTACCAACTACAGTTCCACATACACAGTCTGTGGTCACGAGAATCACATGTCTCCGGATAACCATTTTCAGGATCTGAAGAGAATTATTTCCGCAGCTACAGGTAAGGCACATCGTATCAATGTAATCATGCCATTCCTTTATGAAGGCCGTCAGCACAGACGTAAGAAGAGAGAATCTCTTGACTGCGCACTGGCACTTCGTGAATTAAGTGATATGGGCGTAGCCAATATCATCACTTTTGATGCTCATGACCCGCGTGTGCAGAACTCCATTCCGTTAAATGGTTTTGACAACTTTTTCCCAACCTATCAGTTCCTGAAAGCTCTGATAAAGAACGTTGACAATTTCCAGGTTGACAATGATCATCTCATGATCATCAGTCCGGATGAGGGTGCTATGTCCAGAGCCGTATATTTTTCCAATATTCTGGGCGTTGATATGGGCATGTTCTATAAGAGACGTGATTATTCCACAGTGGTAAATGGCAAGAACCCCATCGTAGCTCATGAGTTCCTTGGCGACTCTGTAGAAGGTAAAGACGTTGTTATCATCGACGACATGATTTCTTCTGGAGAAAGTATGCTTGACGTTGCCAAACAGATCAAAGAACGTCACGCCAACCGTGTATTCATCTGCACTACTTACGGTCTGTTTACAGAAGGTATGGATAAATTTGACGCTTACTATGAGAAAGGCTGGATTGACAAGGTTATCACAACCAACCTGAATTACCGTATTCCGGAGCTTCTTACCAGACCTTACTATGTGGAAGCAAATATGAGCAAATATCTTGCAAGTATTATGGATATCATCAACCATGATGTTTCTGTTGAGAAGGTTCGTTCCAGCAATGAGAAGATCATGGATCTGATGAAGCGTGTAAATCAGTAATAGACAATAAACAAAGCCCTGTTCCACATTATCTCGTTTGTGGCACAGGGCTTCTTTATATTTACATATTTGCATGGATCGTAAACCGCATCTATACTTGTCTGTCACATTATTTTTCCCGAAGAATGCCCAGAAAAGCTGCCAGATTTCCTCTCCTGCCATGGGATGCCCTGTGGGAAAAGAGGAATTCCGGATTGCAGCAGGTGCAAATTCCAGGCACGGAAATATGATCTTCTTTTATTCCTGCCTCCAGAAAAATAATGTGGTTTGCTTCCCAAAGATTCAGCTGGTACTTACCATTCTTCTTTTTATAAAAAAGCTTTTCCCAGTACTTCTCTTCAAAAGCTTTCTGAAATTCCAGAATCACATCTTCGCTTACTTCATAGCAATCCTGACAGATAGAGGGACCAATTGCCGTAAAAATCTCCTCCGGATCTGAGCCAAACTGCTCTGCCATTTTCTCTATAGTCACCTTACCGATTTTCCCAACTGTCCCGCGCCATCCGGAATGAGCCAAGCCCACGGCTTTGTGAACCGGATCTACGAAATACAGCGGCACACAATCTGCATAAAAGGTGCATAAAACAACACCTGGAACATTGGTGATCATTCCATCCACATCTTTATATGTTCTTGGACGCGTTACACCTTTCCCCCTGTCTTCTGCCCCCACCAGCTGCACGTTTGTAGTGTGTGTCTGATCAGATGTGACAATATCTTCCAAAGAAAAGCCTACCGCTGCACTAAGTCTGCGATAATTGTCTTTTACCGCGTTTTCCTCATCACCTCTTGTAAAGCTAAGATTCATAGAGGAGAAAATCCCCTGGCTTACACCGCCAAGTCTTGTACTGAAACAATGCACAATATCCGGGAACTGTTCAAAAGAGGGATAAGTAAGATAGGTGACTCCATTATTTTCTTTTACTTGCATATGAAGTTTATTATCGTTATGCCATTTAATCTTCATCTGATTCTCCTCTTCTTCTGATCTCACAGTTCTTCTCGAACCTGTTAAGAATTCATTCTCTAGAGCGTGTTTGAAAAAGGCTTTCTGCAAGATGTGCGCCACAATTTGTGGGAGATTTTGTCCGGATAAGGGCGCCGCAGCGGGCTACGTCAACAGAATTCTGGCATAGTATACCGCAAAGTGGGGCATACAGATTGCAGGAATATTTTTTCAAACAGGCTCTGGCTCACTGACAGAAATCAAAGGCATTTTTTATCCAACAAATCTTATCGCCGTTGATTCCCACCACATCAAACCTGCATCTCACATCCATGCTTCTGTAATGATTCTTCAAATATTCCACTGCCACCTTGGAAATCACCAGCTGCTTTCTGCCGTTCACTGCTGCCAGCGGACTTCCTGAGCGTTCCGAACTTCTGTACTTAACCTCCACAAAAATCAACCATCCATCAGCAGTCATTCCGATCAGGTCGATTTCCCCCAGCCAGTTCCTGTAATTTCGCTCCAGAATCATCACGCCCTGGGAAACCAGATAATCTGCAGCGATTTCTTCATAAAAAGCACCTACTTTTCGCTTGTTTTTCTGCATAAAAACTCCCATATATACTTCTGTGTAGGTATCTTTTGTATTCATAACCGCAAAACATATTCATATCCGGACCATCAGCCTTTTTAAAATTTCACATTATCCTATAAAATTCTTTATAAAAGTTGCCCTGTGAATCGGACTTGGACCATATTTTTTCAAGGCTTCAATATGTGCTGCAGCTCCATACCCCTTATTTGAGGCAAAGCCATATTCCGGCATCACTTTATCGTACTCTACCATCATCCGGTCTCTTGTGACCTTAGCTACAATGCTGGCAGCTGCAATGGAAATACTCTTGGCATCCCCTTTTATGATCGGCACCTGAGGTATAGTCACGTCGGGAATAGTTACTGCGTCATTGAGAAGAATCTGCGGCACCGGTTCCAGCTTGCTGACAGCCTCACGCATTGCCTCATAGGTAGCCTGAAGAATATTGATCTCATCAATTCTCCGGGGACTTGCCATTCCGATTCCAACAGCTACCGCATTCTCCATGATCACATCATACAATTCATCCCTTTTTTTAGCGCTCAACTGTTTGGAATCATTCAGATACAGGATTTTGCAGTCTCTTGGCAAAATAACAGCCCCCGCTACAACAGGACCTGCCAGCGGGCCTCTTCCAACTTCATCAATTCCGCACACATAGCCCAAATCTTCGTATTTGCGCTCAAATTCCTTCATCTTTTCTGTGCGCAGAAGTTCCTTCTGGTAAGCCTCTTCTTTCTTATGAAGCTGCTCCAGAAGCTTCCTGACTCCACTTCTTGTATCCTCTTTGTATTTTTCAAAAAGAGTGGCATATTCTCCCGGTTCAGCAGCCTGGATTTCACACTTTATTTCTCCGATTTTCTGCATATTATTTACCTTCTTCCGGCACCCACTCCAAAGTAATTTTTCCAATCTTTCCAGAGCGGAAGTCATCGAACAGAATCAGAGAGGCCTTGGCATAGTCCAGCTCCTCCCCCTTCTTCAGACATCCTCTGGAACGCGCGATTGCTTCTAATATCTGCACAGCTGTGCCTTCCTCCTGGATCTGATAGCGTTTTTCCAATACACCAGAATATTTTTCCCGAAGGAAATCAATAAGCGTAAGGGAAAGCTCCTCCATATTCAGTATATCGTCCTTGATAGAACCAATATAGGCAAGGCGCATTCCCACTGCCTCATCTTCAAACTTGGGCCAGAGAATCCCAGGAGTATCCAGAAGCTCCACATTCTTATTCAGGCGGATCCACTGTTTGCCCTTGGTTACACCTGGCTTGTTTCCCGTCTTGGCGCATGCTCTTCCAGCAAAAGTATTGATAAAAGTAGACTTACCAACGTTAGGAATTCCTACTACCATAGCACGGATCGGGCGGTTTTTGATTCCTCTTCTTCTGTCCCTCTCCGTTTTCTCCTTGCAGGCTTCCTGAATAGCCGCCTGAATTGCTTTCATACCAGAGCCGCTACGGGAATCTACTTTTACCACATAGAACCCCTTCCCCTGAAAATAAGCTTTCCATGCTTCATTCTGGCGTTCATCTCCAAGGTCTGATTTATTCAAAAGAATCAGCCTTGCTTTATTTTTCCCAAGCTCGTCAATATCCGGATTCCGGCTTGCAAGGGGAACTCTGGAGTCCACAAGCTCAATGATCAGGTCGATCAGCTTAATGTCCTCCTGCATCTGTCTTTTCGCTTTGGTCATATGACCAGGATACCATTGTACGTTCATATTTACCTCATTCTTACAGCTGTTCAGCAGATACCGTTCCACAAAGCGTGTAACCGCGAACGTGCTGAACAATCACTTATTTTTTATAAAAGTCTCACAGTTTAATTATTCAACGGCCCTATGTCTTTCTTCGGGGATATCTGGAACCAGAGCTTACCAGTTATATATTTCTTATTCACTCGTCCGATATCGCCATAACGGCTGTCTTCGCTGTTATTACGGTTATCGCCCAGGACAAAGTACTCTCCCGCTTCCAGTGTAATGGCATTGGCTGCCATTCCCGGATTGTTGATCGTGGGAAAATCTTTGCCTTCTTTATATGTCTCTCCATTGATCAAAATTCTTCCATTCACGATCTGAATGGTCTCACCTGGAAGTCCGATCACACGGCGGATATGAAGAGCCGCATCATCACTTGCATTTGTGCGGAATACAATAAGGTCGCCGCGTTTCGGCGAGGACGCTTTATAAGCAAGCTTGTTTACAAAATACCGGCTTCCAACTGCCAGAGTAGGCTCCATGGAGCTCTCCTGCATCGTCACAGACTGAAATAGCATCATGGAGGTCAGCACTGCAAAGATCAGTGTAACTGCGATCTCGAATACCCAGATCAAAACTTTTTTCAGTTTACTGTCTTCCAATTTCTCCATGGCACCAGAAAAAGATTTTTTCTCCAGTTTTGCAATTTCCGGCATGTTGAACAACTGCTCTTTTTCTCTTTTATTTCTTCTGTCGCTCATATCTACTCCATTCGTGTCATAATTGCATGTCCTGCGTCTGGTTCCAAAACGCTTTTTTCATCTCAGGCCAGATACTTTATTATCTTATCACATATCCCGAAAAAGAAAAAGAAAAAATAATCAAAAAAATGCTGCCCAGACAGTCATCACGGCCATCTGCGCAGCAAATGTCACTGTTCGTATTCACTTCGTTCCCGAAAGCACTTCGCGGAACATCACCAGTGAACAGCAACCAGCAATTTTCGATTGAAATTATTTAACAAGCTCTTTAACCTTAGCAGCTTTACCTACACGGTCTCTTAAGTAGTTCAGTTTCGCACGGCGAACTTTACCACGACGGATAACTTCTACTTCTTTTACGTGTGGGGAATGAAGCGGCCATGTTTTCTCAACGCCAACGCCGTTGGAAGCTTTTCTTACTGTGAAAGTAGCTCTGGTGCTTCCGCCCTGTTTCTTTAATACAGTTCCCTCAAAGATCTGGATACGCTCACGGTTACCCTCTTTGATCAGTGCGTGTACTCTTACGGTATCACCTACGTTAAACTGCGGTACGTCTTTTTTCAGCTGTTCTGCTTCGATGTTTTTAATAATTTCGTTCATTTTATTCTCTCCTTATTCTCTGGATGTTCTTAATACCCATCACGGTAACAGCGGACCATCTTTTTTCACAACATAAGTGATTATACTATAATTATTTTCTGTTTGCAACCATTATTTTTATAAAAAGCCCATAAAACAAGTCACAAATTTTTTTCAAAGACAACCTTCCAAAACCATTACCAACAGATAACCTCGCAGCCATCCTCTGTTACCAGTACGGTTACTTCCCACTGGGCAGAAGGCATACCGTCCTCAGTGCGTACTGTCCAGTCATCTTCCTCATCTGTATATACTTCATCGCTTCCCATATTTACCATAGGCTCAATGGTAAACATCATTCCCGGCTCCATGATCACGCCGCTGTTCTCTTCGGAAGTATAGCTTACCCAGGGATCCTCATGGAATTCCAGGCCAACGCCATGTCCGCCGATTTCTTTTACAATTGTGTAGCCATTTTCAAGTGCATGCATATGAACAGCGTGACCCATATTTCCAATAGGTTCCCATGGTTTTACCTTGGAAATACCGATTTCCACACATTCTTTGGTTACGCGGACCAGTTTTTCTTTCTCAGGACTTACATTTCCAATACAGAACATACGGGATGAGTCAGAAAAATAGCCATTGTAAATTGTAGAAACGTCTACATTTACTATATCACCGTCCTTCAGGATCTCATCCTCAGATGGAATTCCATGGCATACCACCTCATTCACAGAAGTACACACGCTTTTTGGAAACCCTTCATAATTCAACGGTGCCGGGATTCCTCCATGACGCACAGTTTCCTCATGTACCCAATGATTGATTTCTTCTGTTGATACACCAGCTTTAATATGCTCTGCCACATAATCAAGTACTGCAACATTGATTCGACAGCTCTCTTTAATCTTCTCAATCTGCTCTGGAGTCTTGATCAGTTTATGATCCAGAACCGGATATCCTTTCTGACGCAGGATTTCTACTTTCGCATCAAAAGCCTCATGGCATTTTTTATATTTCTTTCCACTGCCGCACCAGCATGGATCATTACGTCCGATTTTTGTTGACATTTCACTCTCTCCTTTTATCTGTGGCTGCTGCGAATGCTACAGCAGTACTTTTTCTTTTGTAAAACATGATATAAACTCACTCTGTTTCTCATTTTATACTTGAAACAGATAAATTGCAACTAATTTTCTATAGAAGGCTCTACCTCCTGCAATTCATAGTAACTGTTCATATTTTTTCAGCTGTTTTTTTCCCACGCAAACAGCTAAAAGAGTTTCAAATGTAAACACAAAAAGAGTATTTCATTTTCTCTGATCTAAGAATTTGAAATACTCTTTTGCTTTTGAAAATTATATGTAACTAATTAGCTGCTGCATCTGCGCCTGCCTCTGTGGCAGTATCTGCTGCACTCTCTTCACTCCCCGCCATGATCTTACTCAGTTCTTCGATCATCTCGTCATCCTTCAGTCTGAATTTGACCTCAACACGACGGGAAGCCTCTTTATCTACATTTCCATCTGCATCCAGAATCGGATTCGCCATGGAATGTCCGTTTACAGTCAGGTAATCCTGCAGATTCAGGCTCTGGTCCTCAGTCAGAAACTCCCCCTGAATATCAAGAAGATACTGCGCCACTGCAAGTGAACGCTGCTGGGAAAGCTCCAGGTTATACGCATAATCACCATCTGTATCTGTATAACCGTCAATAATGATCTCAGCAAGATAATTCTTATAAGTATCCTCCATCAACACCTTACAGTAAATCGGAAGTACGTTTCGGAGTGCTTCCTTACCAGCATCTGTAAGCTCCGACTCATCAACATCAAACAATACACTGGCATCCAGTGTCAATGCACCAGTCTGGGAATCCAGATTTACATTGATATTATTTTTCTGGAATTCTTTTTGAAGTGCTTCCACAACTTCAGCCTTGACACCAATAATATTATCGATCTTTGTCTGCTGCTCACTAAGCTGCGTGGTCTTCTCATCCAGATCCGTCTGCTGCTGATTCAGAAGAGCCTGCTGCTCTTTTAACTTGGCTTCCTGCTCTGCCAGAGTCTGTGCCAGTGCAGTCAGCTTCTCATCTTTGGTCTTAATAGTTCCTTCCTGTTCTTCAATGGTATTCTGCTTGGCAAGAAGATCAGCCGTATACTCTGCCTGCAGAGCCAGTTTCTCATCTCTCTCCTGAATACTCTCGTCGTAGCTCTTCTGAGCCTGGAAAAGCGTCAATGACATGATCAGTATGAAAAGAAGCAGAACGCCGGCCATAACATCGGAATAAGAGCGCCATATATTAAAGCCTCCATCCCCTGATTTTCTTTTTTTGCGCATGTCTATCTCCTCTTATCTGAATAAGCCAAATTTTCCTTTCTGTGCCGCCTTGGAAAGCTCTTTCATGTTCTTGTTGATTTCCTCAAGAAGAGCCTGCTGTCCCTCATTCTGCTGAGCAATCAGATTGCCCAGCTTCTCTACAGAATCATTTCTTCCGCTTGCGATCAGAGATACATCTCTGGTATTCGCTGCAGTCACCTCACTGAGGAGCTTGCGGACCTGTTCCATTGTTTTATAGGAAAGTCTCTGATACTGGGCAAAATCCTCCATCTGGGCCGTAAACTGCTCTGCCATCTTGCTGTTTGCCTGAATCAGATCTGCACTTGCCTGACCTGTAGCCCCTACTCTCTCAATAGAAGAAGCTGCTGTTTCAACATATTTCTGCATTGCCTGGTTGCAGGCAACCCAGAACTTAGCTGCAGATTTCTCGGCATCCTTCAGATAATCCACAATATGCTGATAATCCTGCTGCTGCATCTTCTGAATCTCCTGATTCTCAGAAAGGATACGATTGGCAGTAGACATGTAGCGGGTCTGCATACCTCCCATCTCCCTTACCATATCTGTAATGGCTTTGTCCTGCTTGTCATAGGTCTCAGAAAGCTTCTGGCTCATAGTCTGGTACATGGCAGAAGTATAAGCTGTATTCTCTTTCTGTGCCTTTTTCAGCTGATCCAGTGCCACGTTGAAATCACGGAACTGCATATGGAAAGAATTGTTCATCTGTTTTAAAAATTCGTCCGATATTTCACGAATAGCATCCTCCTGACATCTGGTTACAGAAGAAACCAGCATATCCAGAGAATCATTCATCTTCTGGAAGGTAGGTGTGATAACCTTCTCAAAGCTGTCTGCCATCTGAACGGAAAACTGCTCTGCCATCTGTTTCATGGCGCTTGTCTGCAGCTTCTGGCTTGCAAGCAGCAGATTTCTGGACTCATTCTCCGCTGTAGGCATTACATAAGAATGAAACTTTTCAAGAAATCCCTGAAGCTCCTCTGTCATGGATGAATACTCTCCCTTCATCCCAAAGGTATAAATAATGGAAAAAGAGATACCATAAATAGAGGTAAGGAATGCTACTTTAATACCTTCCACCAGCGCTTCTACAGAAGAAGTCATGGCGCTGTAATCTGTAGGCTGGAAATCACGAAGACCCCAGACAAGACCAAGGAAAGTACCTAAAATACCAAGACTGGTAAAGATATCCGGAACCATTTCCAGAAGCTTCTTATGAACATGGATATCCAGCTCATCTTCATTAATAAATTCCTCAATATCCCCAAGACCTTCTTTACTATTGTTAATGCTGTCTGTAAAGCTGTCCATCTTCTGATCCAGATATTTATCATCGAAGAGCTCGCCTAAATATGTAAGATTCCTGGGATCTGTCTTCCCAGGAGTCTTGAACATACTGTTCAGCTCCTCTACTGCTCTGTGGAATGCCGTACTCAGATTATTCATACGGAACATTCCGCCAAACATTGCGATCAGATACAGGACTGCGATCACCGCCAGAAATACAAAATTGTAGATCGTAGATGATAAGTTTCCCCTGCCGGCAAATAAAGTCAAAGCAGTGGTTCCTGCAAGAACCGCAACAAACAATACAGAATGTGTGATTTTTTTCTTCATTGTCTGCCTCCCCATTTGTATTTTCACAAAATAGATATGCCGTCTGTCGACGGCATCACCATATATGAATGCCAACTACTCTGCACTTATAGCATCTGCAGAGCTGTTTAAAAAATCATTCCCGCAATCTGAACGCCCCAGGGCTTTCATCGTAATATATTGGTGCATTTTGTGAATTTTCCATTAATAATGGTACATTTTTTATCATAATATCACAATTTTCTAATAATAACAAGAAAAAACATACCCCTTGCCTAATGAAAAAACGTTTCCTGTTACTGCTCACGACCTTCACAGTAATCATTTCACACCTTTTTCATACAGCCAGGGGTATTATATCATATTTCATATTTTCAGGCGTAAACCTTATCTTCCTCCAGAAATCTGGTCTTGCCATCCTTCACTTCTACCAGGTTAATGCTGCAGTTAGGAGGCACACATCCATGCCAGAAATGTTCAGGATCCTTGTACAGGTTCTGGAGAAGAGCCCGCACTGCACATCCATGGGAAGACACCAAAATCGTTTTGTCTGCCAGAGACGGATCTGAGGTTTTTTCAAGCCAGAATTCTCTGGTGCGATCCAGGACATCCTGAATATTCTCTCCATTTTCCGGACGTGAAAATTTCAGAGGATCCTTAAAAAACAGATCAAATTCTTCGCAATTGGATTCCATAGTATTTCCATTTCTCATAATGTGCCCTTCCAGAACCCCAAAATTAATTTCCTGAATCCTTTTATCCGGTATCACAGGAATATCACGACCGCCCAGAACTAACTGGGCAGTCTGTCTCGCACGGGTAAGAGGACTTGTAAAACAGATATCAAACTTTACATCCATCAGAGCCTCACCGGTTCTTCTGGCAAGATCAATTCCCTCCTGAGCAAGAGGAATATCTGCTGAACCCTGAGCCTTATGAAGGTGGTTCCAGGGCGTCAGGCCGTGTCTTACAATATATAAAAGCATCAGCTTCTCAACTCGATTCCAAGGCCTTCCAGACCATTTAAAATTTTCTTCATTGCCGCAGAAATCTCGCTTTCTTCCAGGGTCTTATCGTGATCACGGAATACAAGCGCATAAGCCATAGACTTGTAGCCACCCTTGATCTGGCTTCCTTCGTAGATATCAAACAGCTGATAGCTCTCCAGGATCTTTCCGCCTCTCTGAGCAAGAATGTCCTCGATCTGACCTGCAAGCACCTGTTTCGGAACCAGCATACTGATGTCACGAGTTACTGCCGGATATTTTGCAATTCCGGTAAACTTGCGGTCAAAATTTGCAAATTCAAGAACGCTCTTGATATCGATCATTGCGATATATGCGCGCTCCCCAATTCCATAATTATCTGCAACCAGCGGATGAACCTCTCCAAGGTAACCTACAACGGTTCCCTCGTATACCATATCGGCCTGTCTTCCAGGATGAAGAAATGGTTTTCCGCTTGCCGGATCATACTCCATTTTCTTCTTCATACCGATTTTTTCGAAGAACTCCTCACAAACGCCCTTCATATCAAAGAAATCACCGTTTCCGTACATTCCAAGTGTAAACATGGTTCTTTCATCTGGAAGCTCGGTAAGCGGAAGTGCCTTCGGAAGATATACATTTCCAAGCTCATAAAGACGAACGTCTTTGTTTCTTCTGTTATAGTTAGTTGCCAGAGAAGAAAGCATTCCATTCAGTGTACTGGTACGCATAATGCTGTAGTCCTCACCAAGAGGATTGCTGATGGTGATCACCTGACGAAGTACATTATCTTCTGGAATTCTCAGTTTGTCAAATACCTTCGGGCTCTCAAATGAGTAAGTCATGCCTTCTGAGAATCCGCAGTACTCTGCAATATCTCTTGCGATATTTTCAATGCGAAGCTTGAATGGCATTTTTCCTGTAGTAGCCTCACCGGATGGCAAAGTTGTAGGAATCTTGTCATATCCGTAGAAACGTGCAACTTCTTCTGCAACATCTGCCATGCAGTGGATATCCTGACGGAAAGTCGGTGCTACGATTTCATTTGTCTCCTCATCATAGGTAAGTTCGATCTTTGCAAGATAGCCAAGCATCTCTTCTTTGGAAAGATTTGTTCCAAGAAGACCGTTGATACGGTCTGGCTCAAATTTTACACGGGATGGCTCACTGACCTTATTGCAGATATCAACCATACCGCCAACAACCTCACCGGCACCAAGCTCTTCCATCAGCTGGCAGGCTCTGTCGATTGCAGCCTTTGCATTATTCGGGTCAAGACCTTTCTCAAACTTACCGGAAGCATCTGTACGAAGTCCGATTCTCTTGGAAGAAAGTCTGATGTTTGTTCCATCAAAGCAGGCTGCCTCAAACAGAACTGTGTGTACGTCATCTGTGATCATGGAGTTCTCACCGCCCATAATACCAGCGATTCCAACTGGTTTCTCACCATCGCAGATCATCAGGACGTTCTCGTCCATAATACGTTCCTGTCCATCCAGTGTGACAAATTTCTCATCTTTACCCGCACAGCGTACAACAATTTCATGTTTTGCAATCGTATCGAGATCGTAAGCATGCATTGGCTGTCCAAACTCTTCCATTACATAGTTTGTGATATCTACGATATTGTTGATCGGACGGATACCGTGGGAAGCCAGTCTGTGCTGCATCCACTTCGGTGACGGTGCGATCTTAATATTTTTTACTACACGGGCAGTATAACGCGGGCAAAGATCCGCATCTTCTACAGATACTTTAATGTAGTCGTTTACGTCCTCTGTATTTCCTGTCTCTGTTACTACCGGCGGAATAAATTCTTTTCCAAAAGTAGCTGCTGCCTCACGGGCAATACCAAGAATGGAAAAGCAGTCTACACGGTTAGATGTAATCTCGTACTCTACAACTACGTCATCTAATCCAAGGTAAGAGACTGCACTCTCACCAACCGGAGCGTCTTCCGGTAAAATGTAAAGTCCGTCCTCAGCTGCATCCGGATACATATCGGTAGTAGAGCCAAGTTCTTCAATGGAGCACATCATACCATTGGACTCTATACCTCTTAATTTACCTTTTTTGATTTTGATACCGCCTTCTACGACTTTTCCGTCATGACCGCCTGCAACACGTCCACCGTCTAATACAACCGGGACTTTTGCGCCTTCAAATACGTTTGGTGCGCCGGTTACAATCTGTGTGGTCTCCCCGCCGATATCCACCTGGCAGATTACCAGTTTATCTGCATCCGGGTGTTTTTCGATTTTTAATACCTGACCGATCACGATTTTTTCCAGATCCTCATCTAATTTTTTATATCCTTCTACTTTTGAACCGGAAAGTGTCATCGCATCCATGTATTCCTGCGGCTCTACTTCTAATTCCGGAACATATGCTTTTATCCAAGATAATGAAGTTGTCATGTTTCTTTCTCCTATATTAATTCTTTCATAATTTTTCGTGCAGATTCGAAAATTATTCCTGCAAAGTTTTTCTTATACACTTCTTTCGTGCAGATTCGAAAATCTGCGATTTTCTCATTGTCCGGCATTCGCCGTACAATCCGTCAGTGCTTCATACATGCTTTTGCAAGCAAGCTTTCAACGCATGTCCGAATCACTTCCTATCTGCACTTCTCAAAGCTAACGCTAAAACTGTTTCAAAAATCTGTCGTCATTTTCGTAAAGCAGACGCATGTCGTCGATTTCATATTTTAACAGTGCGATACGCTCCAGGCCTACACCGAACGCAAATCCGGAATATTCCTTTGGATCAATGCCGCTCATCTCAAGTACGTGCGGGTGAACCATGCCACAGCCAAGAATCTCAATCCATCCTTCACCTTTACAGAAACGGCATCCTTTTCCACCACATTTGAAGCAAGTCACGTCTACCTCAGCACTCGGCTCTGTGAATGGGAAATGATGTGGACGGAATTTTACTTTTGTCTCAGGTCCGAACAGCTCTTTTGCAAACTCCTGCAGTGTTCCTTTCAGATCTGCAAATGTAACACCTTTATCGATAACCAGTCCCTCAATCTGATGGAAGGACGGAGAATGAGTTGCATCTACTTCGTCGGAACGGAATACACGTCCCGGTGCGATCATACGAATCGGAAGTTTTCCCTGCTCCATCACACGGGCCTGTACCGGAGATGTCTGTGTACGAAGTACGATATCTTTATTAACATAGAAAGTATCCTGCTCATCCTTTGCCGGATGATCTGCCGGAATGTTCAGCTTCTCAAAGTTATACAGATCATACTCAACTTCCGGTCCTTCTACAACTTCATATCCCATGCCTACGAAGATACGCTCTACTTCTTCCAGTGCGATTGTGTTCGGATGTCTATGTCCTACACTGTTCTTCTTAGATGGAAGTGTAACATCGATTACTTCTGCTTTCAGCTTCTCTTCACGAATCGCTTTCTCCATTCTTGTCTTAGATTCCTCTAAGAGTTCCTCAATTGCTGCTCTTGTATCATTCACAAGCTGTCCAACCTTCGGACGTTCCTCCGGTGCAACATCTTTCATTCCTTTTAATACGGCTGTCAGTTCACCTTTTTTACCAAGAAACTTTACACGCACGTCATTGAGTTTCTCCGGAACGTCAGCCTCCTGAATTCTTGCGACTGCTTCCGCTTTAATCTGTTCCAGTCTTTCTTTCATCGTTTTCTCCTTTCTTAACTCACTTATCAGGGACGAACGTTTTCATAAAGAAAGACCTCATCCCAAAAGGGACGAGGTCTGAATCACTCGCGGTACCACCCTGATTCCTGCAGTCTGATCTACAGGCACTCTAAGTTGTGTAACGTACAACATACGACATTCTCTACTTTTCACATCCGGACATATCCGTTCTCCTGACTGTCCCTTAGATGCTTCCTTTCAAAAATGCAGCTCACGTGTGAATTTCAATCGCTATCTGAACTTAAGAGAACTTTCAGCCGATGATTCTCTCTCTCTGCAAGAAAACAGGTCTCTACTGTGCACGATCTTCGCTTTTCAAATCTAATAAACTTTTCATATTCTAAGTGAATTTACCAGTCTATTTTAACACAGCATTTCTTTTTGTCAAGTCTAAATGAACTCCTATTATAGTGTACAATTTTTGTTTGATAAAAAGAAAATTGCCAAAAGCATCTGTTTAGACACTTCTGGCAATTATGTATTATCTTAATTCAAATCAAGACAATTCTTATTATCTACGTGTAAATCTCTTTCTGAAAATAACAGTAACAATTGCAGCACCACAAATAGCCATTACAAAAACATTCATTGCGATATTAGCTGTATCTCCTGTCTTAGGAGCTTCTGTCTTCGGTGCTGCCTTTACAGGTGCCTCCGCTTTCGCTGCCGGCTGTGCCTGTGCTGCAGGACGTGTGCCCTGTGGACGTGCTTTTCTCTCTCCAACTGGTTTCTTTCTGTTCTTCCCGCCGTCACTTGCATTCTGTGCATGATATACGCGGATAATATTTTTTTTCTTCTTCGGTGCCTCTGCACCGTCGCCTTCTTTCTTTACTGACACTTTCTGCTCTTCTGTCTTAGGAGTCTCCAATGTTATTCCTTTCTCCTTTCCCGTATCTATAACTTTTTTCACTCTGTTTTTATTCTCTCTGTTTTGCTTATTTCTGTCTTTGGCAGGCTCATGTGACTTTATCACCATATGCCATTCTCCCTTCACCAGTACGAGCCAGGATACGCTTTCATAAGTCTTTCGCAGCTCGTATCATCAAAAATCATTTCCCGGGAACATTTAAAAGCATTCCCTGGAACGCTTTTTCCTCTTTGGTTCAGGTCGTTTTCTCAGACAACAGTGGTATGCTCTAAAGCTCCTTCCCCTCATCCTGCAGCACCTTCATAATAGCTTCTGCAAAATTCCAGTCCTGTACAGCCAGGCTGGCACGGAATTCCTTACCCATGGCATGCCCTAACGTTTCTTTATCTGAAAGGATATACAAGGGCACTTCGTAAAATTCACACATGTTCCGGAATTTCTTCTTGGTGTTATCAGAAGAATCTCCGGCTACGATTGCCAGATATCCTTTGCCGGTCTTAATGGATTTCTCAGTGGAAAACTCTCCGCTGACTGTCTTTCCGGCCTTTGTTGCAAGTCCGATCAGGGACAGTGCTTTATTATTCTTCAATACTATCAAACTCCTTCTCAAGGCTATCATAAACCTCATCCGGGATAGCTGCTTTCAAAGAACGCTCCAGTCCGTGATTTTTTCTGGCTTTCTCCAGGCACTCACGGCTCTTGCAGATGTAGGCTCCGCGACCGTTTTTCCTGCCTGTAGCATCCAGAACGATCTCATCCTCTGCGGTTTTCAACACCCTGATCATTTCTTTTTTATTCTTCATTTCTCTGCAGCCAGTACACTGGCGCATGGGAATTTTATTCTTCGTCTTCATTCTCTCCTGCTTCCTGAGCCTGTGGCTCTTCTTCTACAGGAACTTCCTCTGAAACTTCTTCTGCTTCGGTTTCTTCTGTCAGGGAATCTTCTGCTGAAGTTTCCTCTGCTGATGCCTCAGCTGCATCTTCTGCAGTCTCGTCATCATCATAATCATAGAAATCACCGGCTTCTTTTGCCTGAGTCTCACTCTTGATGTCAATCTTAAATCCTGTAAGTCTTGCAGCAAGACGTGCATTCTGACCTTCTTTACCGATTGCAAGGGACAGCTGATAATCAGGAACAACTACCAGAGCTGTCTTCTCATCAGGATCTGCCATAACTGCGATAACCTTTGCAGGGCTCAATGCATTCTCGATCAGGATCGCAGGATTCTCATCCCAGTTGATGATATCAATCTTCTCACCACGAAGTTCCTCA
>ENA-OURQ01000550-OURQ01000550.1-human-gut-metagenome-genome-assembly--contig:-NODE-550-length-36965-cov-3.350014_pt1 | contig 36965 bp, 37 predicted proteins | sample MGYA00242105_ERZ508999 | MGnify/ENA primary metagenome ERZ508999 (study PRJEB26280, sample SAMEA2338771) | human gut metagenome | biome: human gut; feature: human-associated habitat; material: faeces...
GCACAAAGAGCCTGCTGACCTCGCTTGCAAAGCCCTCGGTCAGCATCACCACCTCGAACGGCAAGCCGAAGCTGACTTGGAAAGCGGTCACGGGTGCAGATAAGTACTATGTCTATCGCAGCACCGACGGCAAGAACTTCAGCTACTGGGACAGCACGACCAAGACAAGCTATGTAAACAGCGGCGCAAAGAAAAACACTAAGTATTATTACAAGGTCAAAGCCGTCTGCGCATCAAACTCCAATGCAAACTCCGCACAGAGCGCCGCCGTCAGCGTCAAAGCAACTAAATAAGCACAGGCTCCCCTATGCAGAAAACTGCATAGGGGAGCCTTTATCACAGACGAGATCGGGGAATAATGGATAAAACAAAAAAGCCTGTGACCATTGCGATCACAGGCTTTTTTGGAGCTGCTGACCAGATTCGAACTGGTGACCTCATCCTTACCAAGGATGCGCTCTACCGACTGAGCTACAGCAGCAAAGATTATGCCCCTCATTACAAGGGGCATAGTGGCGACCGAGAAGGGACTTGAACCCTCGACCTCCGGCGTGACAGGCCGGCGTTCTAACCGACTGAACCACTCGGCCACGGCTCAGTTAATATAACAGATTTTTTTTTGCTTGTCAATAACTTTCGCAAAAAATTATCATTTCTTTTTACATTATTTTGATTATTTTAACTTGAAAAAATGATAAAAATGGGGTAATGGAAAAATAAGAAAAACTCATATTATTTAAATGATATTATATTTTGGAACTGATAATTTTAATCAGTTCTTTTTTATACTCACATATATTATATTATAATGTAATGTCGCATATTTGTATATTGATGTAGTGAATGATAAAATATAATAAATAAATTTATTAGGAGGAGTTCGGTATGAAAAAGTTTAAATTGTTAGTAGATGGTTATGAATTAAAAATAATTATCAATGCTTTAAATGAACTGCGAACAAAACAATTAAATGAATCAAGACCAACAGATGCGATTGATGAACTCTTATTAAAGATGATTAAAACATTAGACAAGAACTGATAATTTCAGTTCTTTTTTTATGCCTGTAAAGGCATAACTACATAGCCATCTTATTTATTTAAGGTGGCTAAATTAAATAGAAAGGAGGATGAAAAAGAATGTCAAAATGTGAAATAATTGCTATTTCAAATCAAAAAGGTGGCGTAGGAAAAACTACTACTACTTTTAATCTTGGTGCAGGACTTGCTAGTCAAGGGAAAAAAGTATTGTTAATTGACGCAGATCCACAAGGTAATTTAACAACTTGTATGGGATGGACAGAAGATGAACTATCTTTAACTTTAAATGATTTGTTAATAAACACTCTTAATGATAAACAAAATGATTTTGATGCTTGTATAAAACATCATAGTGAAAATATGGATTTGATTCCTAGTGATATTCAATTATCTAGTATTGAAATGACATTAGTTGGTGCAATGAGTAGAGAATATACAATGAAAAATTGTATTAAGGAATTAAGAGAAAAATATGATTATATATTGATTGATACTCAACCATCATTAGGTATGCTAACAATAAATGCTTTGGCAAGTGCAGATAAAGTTATTATTCCATTACAACCACAATATCTTGCAGCAAAAGGAATGACTCAATTATTATCAACTATTATAAAAGTTAGGCAACAAATAAATCCTAATTTAAAAATAGATGGTATAGTGCTTACGATAGTAGATAAAAGAGCAAACCTTACAAAAGATATATATAATCAGTTAAAAGATAGTTATGGAAGTGCTATTAAAATATATGATACACAAGTACCAAGAGCAATTAAAGTGGCAGAATCAACTCAACACGGAAAAAGTATTTTTTCTTACGATAAGAATAGTAAAGTAGCAGACGCTTATTCATCACTTGCAAAGGAGGTGTTAATTGATGGAAAAGAAAGAAACAAAAATGCAAATTCCAAAGATTACACTAGATGATTTGTTTTCTACACAAGAACAACGAGATAATGCTAATTTAGAAAAAGTTGTTGATATATCAATAAAAGATATAAAAGACTTTCCAAATCACCCATTTAAAGTTATTGATAATGAAGAAATGGAACAAATGAGAGATAGCATTAAAGAGAATGGTGTATTAGTTCCTGCATTAGTAAGACCAAAAGAAGATGGTACTTATGAAATGATTTCTGGACACAGAAGAAAAAGAGCAAGTGAATTAGCAGAAAAAGAAACTATACCGTGTATTGTTAGAGATTTAACAGATGATGAGGCAACAATAATAATGGTAGATAGTAATATGCAAAGAGAAGAAATACTACCTAGCGAAAAAGCATTTGCATATAAAATGAAATTAGAGGCAATGAAACATCAAGGTAAAAGAACAGATTTAACTTCTGACCAAGTTGGGCAGAAGTTAGATAATAAATCTTCTGTTGAACTTTTAGCAAATGAAGTAGGAGATAGTAAAACTCAAATACAAAGATATATAAGACTAACTGAACTAATACCAGAATTATTGGAAATGGTAGATAAAAAAAGAATTGCTTTTCTACCAGCAGTTGAATTATCTTACTTAACCGAAGAACAGCAATATACTCTTTTGGATTGTATTGAGTATAATGACGCTACACCATCTCACGCACAGTCAATTAAAATGAAAAAAATGAGTCAAGCAGGGACTCTCACAGAAGATGATATAGATGATATATTATCCCAAGAAAAACCTAATCAGATTCCCAAAATGAAATTTGATGAAGGAAGAATTAGAAGTGTACTCCCTAAAAATATTGAAGAACCAAAAATTGAAGATTTTGTTGTCAAAGCAATAGAGCATTATAGCAAGTATTTGCGACAACGAGATATGGGTGCAAGATGATGGGAGTATTTATTCCACAAATCCCTCCTTACAATCCTCCCTAGTATTTATACTAACTATTATTTACTAACTGAAAAAAGTATATAAGTAATTGCAGTAATGAAAAAATTAAAGTTAGAAATTATAATGGCTTTGAAGAAAGGTGTGATTGAGATGAAAAAGAAAATTTTTATAATTGCAGGAATAATAGCAATAACTTTTTTGATGATATTGGGATTTGAAACTAAAACAATGCAAAAAAATAGCATTGAAGAAACTCAAAAAGAAATGGAGGTAATTGCAGAAGATGTTAAAGATATTACAAAAATTGAAGTTGAACAGAAACAACTAGAAAACACAGAAAAAACAACAACAGAAACAACAACAAAAACCGAATCTGTTATTTCACAAAAAGAAACTCAAAAATCAGAAGTAAGTAATGCACAACAACAAGAACAGAACTCTAATAAAACAACTTCTGTAAAAGAAAATGTTGTAAAGCAAGAGCCTAAAAAAGAACAAGAAGATGTTACTAAAAAAGTGGAAGAAAAAGTTGAAGTAAAAGAAGAAATTGTTGTTGAAGAAGAAAAATTAGTTGATGAAGAATATGAACGACTTATGAAAGAAGTTGAATATGCTACTTATGATGAATGTATGAAAGCAGGATTTGAAATAGCATTTTCTGATACTGTAAATATTCTTGGTTTTGATCCAATAGAAATTATTTACAAAGGGAAAATCATAGGATATAAGTTGAAAATTAACTATACAAATCCTATGGAAAATTAAAAATTTTAGTTAAAGCAATCAGATGTTGGTTGCTTTTTTTGATGAAAGGAATTGATAAAAAAATGAATAAAAAAAGAATATTAAGTATGTTCTTGTTGGTTTTTACTTTATTTGGTGTATTTAATTTTATTACTCCTACAAAAGTAGAGGCTGCAACAAATGGAACATTATCACATCCTAAAACACCAAATGTTTATTACACAAGACGAGGTGGTGGAAAGGATTATATGTCAGCACAGTATGAACAATATACAATGAATGGAAAAGTTGTTTATTGTATTGAACCGGGTGTTGATATAACAACTACTGCTTATTTGGGTTACGATGGTTTACAAGCCTCACCTTATGACGCAGCAACGAATAAAAAAATAGAGTTGATAGGACATTATGGATATGATTATCCGGGACATCAAACTTTAAGATATAGAATGGCTACACAAGCGTTAATATGGGAAACAACAGGAGGTCAAATAGTAGAATTCTGGACAGAACAATATGGTTATGGTGATTATATCAATATAAATGCAGAAAAAAATGAAATTATGAGATTAGTAAATGCTCATTATAATAAGCCAAGTTTTAATGGTAGTTCTATGGAAGTAATAATTGGAAAAGAATATAAAATAACAGATACTAATGGATTAATGAGTGAATATGAATTATATTCGGCAGATAATCTTAATGTGAGAATTGAAGGAAATAATATCTTTGTAACTCCATTAGCAACAGGTAATTTAACTTTAAATGTTGTAAGAAAACATTATGATAATCATACAACTATTGTTTATCACGGAAATGATGGAAAATCACAAAAAATGGGATTTTTTAGATTTTCAGACCCTGTTGTAGCGTCTGTAAAATTAAATGTTTTAGGTGGTAAAATACAAGTTAAGAAAGTAGATTCAGAAACAAATTCTACAACACCACAAGGTGCTGCAACATTAGTTGGTGCAAAATATAATGTAATCAATTCAAATGGTAATGTAGTATCTACTTTAACTATTGGCGAAGATATGACAGCAATTACAGATAACTTGCCATTAGGAACATATACTATAAAAGAAGTGTCTGCACCAACAGGATATGAACTAGATAAAACTACTTATACTGTGACAGTTAATTCAAGTGATACAGTTAATATAACAGTTAAAGATAATGTTATAAAAGGAAAAATTAAAGTAGTAAAATATGATAATGAAAATAATTCTTGTAAAGCACAAGGACAAGCAACTTTAAAAGGTGCTAAATACGAAATACGAGATAAAAACAACAATGTTGTAGATACAATAACTATTGGTGATGATTGTAGTGCTACAAGTAAGTATCTTCCTTATGGAAAATATACAGTAAAAGAAATATCAGCACCAACAGGTTATTATTTAGATTCAAACACTTATACAGTAGATATTAAAAATAGTGATACAGTGTCAGTAACTTCAAAAGATGAGGTTATAAAAGGTAGAATTAAAGTTGTTAAAAACGATAGTGAAACTAATTCTTGTAAGGCATTAGGACAAGCAACTTTAAAAGGTGCAAAGTTTAATATATTAGACCATAATAACAATGTTGTTGATACAATAACAACGGGTGATGATTGTACTGCAACAAGTAAATATCTTCCTTATGGTAAGTACACTATAAAAGAAGTGTCTGCACCAAAGGGTTATTATCTATCAACTGATACGAAAGAACAATTTATTGGTGAAAAGAAAGATTACTCTGTGACAGTAAAGAATGAAGTTATTAAAAACTTTATTAGTATTTTAAAACAATACGATTACGTTAATGGAAATACTACTTTCTTAAATGCAGAGGCAAATATCACATTTGAAATATTCTATCCAGATGGAACAAAATATGGTGAAATCAAAACTGATAAAAATGGTTATGCAACTATTGAGATTCCTTATGGAGTATGGAAATTTCATCAAGTAAACAGCAACACAGGATTTGAAAAAATCTATGACTTCTTTATTACTGTTGATGAAGTAAGTGAGAAAGAACAATACTATAATATTTTAAATAATAAAATATCTGCATATCTTCAAGTGTTTAAGAAAGATAGTGAAACAGGTAAAACAATAGCAATAGCAAATACTAAATTTAAAATATTAAATACTGATACTAATCAATATGTAAGTCAATATGTAGGGGGTAAAGTATATGATAATTTCTTAACAGATGAAAATGGTACTTTTACAACTTATTTAAAATTAGAGGCAGGTAATTATAAGTTAGTAGAGATTGAAAGTCCAAAAGGATATTTATTATCAAAAGACGGATTAAAATTTACTATTGGTGAAGATACTGAATATAATTACACAACCTATGGTGCTATTGTAGTAGTAGAGTTTAAAAATACTCCAATAAAAGGTCAAATTGAAATATTTAAAAGTGGTGAAAAGTTTGTAGCAAAAGATGGAACTTTTAAATATCAAGATATTAAATTATCTGGTATTAAGTTTAATTTATATGCAGATGAAGATATAAAATCAGCAGATGGTAAATATTTATATTACTATAAAGGTGATTTAGTAGAAACACTTACAACTAATGAAGATGGATATATTAAGAGTAAAAAACTTCCACTTGGAAAATATTATTTAGTTGAAGTAGAAACAAAAGATAGTTTTGTTTTAAATACAGAAGAATATCACTTTGAACTAACTGAAAAAGATAATAAAACTGCTATTGTATTAGATACTTACAAAGCATTTAATTATTTGAAAAAAGGAACATTAGAATTTACTAAAAAAGATTATTCTACAAGTGATCCTATTCCTAATGTAGAGTTCAAAATATTTACTGAAAAAGACGAATTGATTTATTCTGGTAAAACTGATGAGAATGGCAAAATCGTTATTAAAGAATTAGCAGTAGGTAAATATTATATTGTTGAAGAAAATCCTATTGAGGGTTATGTATCTTCTGATGAAAAGTTATTATTTGAAATAAAAGAAAATGGTGAAATAGTTAAGGCTGAAATGACTAACAAAAAAATAACATCAACATTGAAAGTCACAAAAAATGATGAAGATAAAATATTATTATCTGGCATTAAGTTTGGTGTTTACAATTTAGAAGATAAATTAATAAGTGAACACACAACAGATGAGAATGGTTATTTTGAAGTTGTTTTAGAATATGGTAAATACTATTTCAAAGAAATATCTACACTAGACTCTTATGTTTTAAATGATGAGAAAGTTCATTTTGAGGTTAAAGAAGAAGGTGCAGTAATTGAAAAAACAATGACAAATAAATTTAAGACAGGAACATTAGAGTTTACTAAAACTGATTTAGTAAATGGTGAAGTTATACCAAATACACTAATTGAAGTTTATAATTCAAAAGATGAACTTGTTTTCTCTGGTAAAACTGATGAGAATGGAAAAGTTGTCATTGAAGAATTGAGATATGGCAAATACTATATCATTGAGAAAGAGGCTGCAACAGGATTTGTTATTACTGATGAAAAAGTAGAGTTTGAAATAAAAGAGAATGGGGAAATAGTTAAGGCTGAAATGAAGAACAGACCTATCTATGGAACATTAGAATTTACTAAAACTGATATATCTACAAGTGAGCCACTTCCTAATACAGTTATAGAAATATATACTGAAAATGATGAACTTGTTTTCTCTGGTAAAACTGATGAGAATGGAAAGGTTGTCGTTGAAGAATTGAGATATGGTAAATACTATATTTTAGAAAAGGAAGCACCAGAGGGATATATTTTAACAGAAGAAAAAATGGCATTTGAGATATTAGAAGATGGCGAAATAGTTAAGGCAACTATGGTAAACGAAAAAGTAGTTGTTGAAGTTCCTAACACAGGATTAAATGATTATTTTGTATTAGAAATAATATCTGGATTACTAATATTAAGTGGAATAGGAGTGATAATTTATGCTAAAAAGAAAAACAAAAAATAATAATCAAAGAAAGGGTCAACTTTTAATAGTTGGCTCTTTTCTTATAATTATAGGCATTGGAATTTTAGGTGGAAAAATAGTTAATAACTATTTAGATAAAAAACAAGAACAAGACTTAATAAATAATTTTTATGAACAACAAGAAGAATATGTTGTAGATGTTCCTGTTATGGAAGAAGAATTAGTAGAGGAAGAAGTTGTAGAACAAGAAGAAAAGAAAGAAACAACAACTCCTACTATAAATTATATTGCAGTTATTAAAATACCTAAAATTGGTTTAGAAAAAGGATTAGCAAGTAAAGGTAGTTATTGGAACAATGTTAATAGAAACATTGAAATATTATCTGAATCTGATATGCCAGATGTAGAGAATGGGAATGTTATATTAGCAGGACATAGTGGTAATAGTGGAGTTTCTTATTTTAGAAAACTTAATAAACTACAAAATGATGATACTGTTAGTATTGTATATAACGGAAAAGAATATAAATACAAAATGGTTAATTCTTATGAAATAGAAAAGAATGGTTATGCTCATATAGTTAGAAATGCAGAAAAAAGCACTTTAACTTTAATTACTTGTAAGCATAACACTAATAAACAAATAGTAGTTATTTGTGAATTAGTAGAAGTTATATAGGAGGGATTTAATTGGAAACAAAATATAGTTTAAATCAAATAACTAAAACATTAGAAAAACTATTTGAGGCTGGATTTAATACTGATAAAAAAATCCTTGCTATGAAAATGGAAGATTTAGCAAAACTTCCTAATTTAGCACCAAATGAGCCGTTAATAATAATAGAGTTTAAGAATGCGATTAAGAATAGAGATATAATCGCTTTTTTAAGTGGTTATAAAGAGAAAGGAAATGATAAATAATATGAAAAAATTTGATGTTGATGTTGATATAAATGGAAGAATTACTTTTGAAGTAGAGGCTAGAAATAAGAATGAGGCAAAAGCAAAAGTTGATGAATTATTACAAAATACTGCCTTAAAAGAGGCGTTAGAAAAATATCAAAACAATGTAAGTCTGGAAATGAAAGTAAGAGCAGACAGAAGTTTAGAAAGGTAGGAAATTATATGACATATTCAAAAAGAGTACCACCAATAAAAATTAAGGTGGATATAAGAGGTTATAACTTTTTAGTTGAGATATTATCAATACACGCTGAAAGAAATGATGAAAGGTTATCAAAAAAATCTGGGAAATTAAAAGATAAATTATTAAGGTATGCAGTACCTTTTGAAACGGAAGATAAAGAAACTTTAATAGATATAAGATTTTATCCTAACGAGGCAGAAGATTTAATTGAAATATTATTTAATAGTATAGATGAGTTTGAAGTAAGTGCAAATTATTTTGAAGTATTGTTAAAAGTAAGAGAATCAATACACAAAGAAAAAAGTGAAGAATAATAAGTAATAATACAAGAATGGAGGTGAATTATGTGGCAGGAAAATTAAGACTTATAACTGATTTGTATGGGCAAACTTTAACAGAGATTAGTAGAAATCCTAATGAATGGATGTCATTTTTAGAGTGTGCTGCAATGAACTACAAATATCCTTTTAATGATCAAGTTTTAATCTATGCACAAAAGCCAACTGCTGTTGCTTGTGCTGAAATAACTACTTGGAATGAAAGAGTTGGAAGATGGGTTAATAAAGGGGCAAAAGGTATTGCACTTATATCTTATGAAAATGGCGATTCAAGTTTAAAACACGTTTTTGATGTTGCTGATACAAGTAGTAAATTAGGTAAAAGTTTTAGGTTATGGTCAGTCACTAAACCTTATGAACAAGATATTATTGAATCTTTGGAAAATAAGTATGGCGAATTAGAAAATAAGGAAACATTAGCACAAGCAATTATATCAGTTTCTAAAATATTAGCAGAAGATAATTTGTCAGATTATCTATCTGATTTAATGTTTTATCGTGAAAATAGTTTATTAGAAGAATTAGACGAATTAAATGTTGAAGTGTTAATGAAAAATGTTTTATCTAATAGTATTGCTTTTTCTATGATGAAAAGATGTGGACTTAATCCAAATAATTATTTTGATGAAAGTGATTTTAAAGATCTTAGAAACTTTAATAGTTATGATACTATGACGAGGTTGGGACTTGCGACAAGTGAAATATCTGAAATGGGATTAAGGGAAATTTATAGTACAATTAAAAATCTACGAATTATAGAAATAAATAAAATTCGCACATTTGAAAGAGAACAACAAAAAGAATATGATATAGGTGAAAGCAAGAATATTGCAGAAAGGAGTGGTAATTATGAAGATAACTTACACAAGACAGGGGGATTACGAACTACCAGACCTAATGTTGCCGAGTCAAGAGAAACAAGTTCAAGCGAAAGGGAAATACGCAATAATGAGATTGAACTATCTGAAACAAGAGAAGAAACCTTTATACACGACCTTATTGATGAAAGACTTATTGACAGAACATTTGATAGAGATACAACAACAAGCAGAGATGAGAGTGAAAGAGATAGTTTCTCAAATGAAAATCAAAGAGAACATCACGGAGGAATTGAAAGCAACAGACCAAATGAAATGGGTTGGGTTGATGAACAATTTACAGACGACAGCAGAGGAGATAGTAGCGAACGAATTGATTTACGCTTAAATGTTTATGACAAAAATAGCAACAAACATCCTTATGTGGTAGTTGATGAAAAGGTTAATCAAATATTAAGTACAACACCACATTTAAAAGTATCTAATAAAGATATTATAAATTATTTTGAAATTGAAAAAGATATTAGTAAAAGAGCAGAGTTCATTAAAAATGCTTTTAATTCTGATTATACAGGAATTATTGTTAACGATAATATGTATGGTTATAAGGCATTTGATAATGGACTTTTATTATGGAAAGGAAACTATTTATCAAGAGATACAGAGTCTTTTATAAGTTGGGAAGATTTAACATATCATTATGATTCAATGATACTACTTCATCAACTAAATACAAAAATAGATCCTTTACCATCAGTTAGTCAGCAATTAACTTTAATAAATGAGAATGAGAAAAGGGAACAAAATGTTGATTTAGTATTCTCACAAGAGTTTATTGATAAATATTTACAAGAAAAACATACTGAAACAAAGTATAGAATATATGAGCAATTTCAAAAGAGTTTATCTAGTCAAGATAATGCAGAGTATTTAAAAAACTTATATGGACTTGGTGGTGCAACCTACACAGTAAAAGGCTCTGGTATAGGTTATGAAAGTAGTTCAAAAGGACTTTTATTATATAGAGGTTACTTTGAAAATAGAGCAGAGAAACTTTTAAAGTGGAACTATCTAGCAGAAAGAATAAGTTTTTTAATTAAAGAAGATAGATTTTTAAATCCAAAGGAATTAGCAGGATATGAAACTTGGTTAGAAAAACAAGAACACGAAAGAGAGTTTGTTGCAAAAGAAAAAGAGTTAGCAACTCAAATAGAATTAGAAAAAAATGAAGTAGAAGAAAAAGTATTAGAATATCAATATCATTTAGGTGATAAAGTTTATATTGGTGCTGCTGAATATGAAATATTATCATTTGATGATGAGTTAGTTAGATTATATGATTATCAATGGCCATTATTTAATAAAGAAATGTCAAGAGAAGAATTTGATAGAAAAGTAAAGGAAAATCCTTGTAATGACCATTTATTAAGAGAAACTAGCCCAACAAGCCAGACAACTAGCCTAGAAAGCCAGACAACTGACCTAGAAAGCGAGTTAGATAATAAGACACCTAACGAAACAATTTCTAATGAAGAAGATAATATTGTAGGAACAGAGTTTGAGTGGAATGATAGAAAATATAGAATTGAAAAAGTAGATAGCGAAGATGTTGAGTTAAAGGATATAACTTTTGTAAATTCAGTTGGAATACCTATTTTTAGAGTAGAAAAACTAGATAAAATTAAATCTTTACTTGCTGAAAAAGAAGAAAAAGAATTTATACCTAGTTTTGAAAAGAAAAAGAAAAGTAGAGTTGAAACTTTTGATATTCATCCGGAAATAAAAAATGCAGATCGTAGTCAATTTAGAATTATAAATGATAATCTAGGAATTGGAAGTCCACGAGAAAAATTCAATCGTAATGTTGAGGCAATTAAAGTATTAAAGAAATGTGAGGAAGAAAATAGATTTGCAACACCAGAAGAACAACAGGTGTTATCTCAATATGTTGGATGGGGTGGACTACCACAAGCATTTGATAATCAAGATAGTTCTTGGAGTAATGAATATTATATTTTGAAAAACTTACTTGATGAAACTGAATATTCACAAGCAAGAGAATCAACATTGACAGCATTTTATACACCACCGGTTGTTATTCGTTCTATGTATAAAGCATTAGAAAATATGGGATTAAAAACCGGTAATATATTAGAGCCTAGTTGTGGTACAGGAAACTTCGTTGGTATGCTACCAGACTCATTAGCAGATTGTAAGTTATATGGTGTGGAATTAGATTCTATTAGTGGTAGAATTGCTAGACAACTATATCAAAAATCTTCTATTGCAGTACAAGGTTATGAAGATACAAACTTGCCTAATAGTTTTTTTGATGTTGCAGTTGGAAATGTTCCTTTTGGTGATTTTAAAGTAATAGATAAAAAATATGATAAGAATAATTTTTTAATTCACGATTATTTTTTTGCTAAAACACTTGATAAGATTAGACCGGGTGGAGTTGTTGCATTTATTACAAGCAAAGGAACATTAGATAAAGAAAATCCAACTGTTAGAAGATATTTAGCACAAAGAGCAGATTTATTAGGTGCAATAAGACTACCTAATAATATCTTTAAAGTAAATGCGGGAACAGAAGTCACATCCGATATTATATTCTTACAAAAAAGAGATTCAATAACTGATATTGAGCCAGATTGGGTATATCTTGATACAGATGAAAATGGTATTAAGATGAATAAATATTTTGTAGATAATCCAGATATGATAATGGGTAATATGGAAATGATTTCTACAAGATTTGGTTATGACTCTGCTTGTATAGCAAATGAAGAACAAGATTTAGAAAGTATGTTAAATGAGGCTATAACTACTATACACGCAGAAGTTCAAGAATATGAAATAGATGATATAGGTGAGGCAGAAGATTTATCTATTCCTGCTGATTTTGAAGTTAAAAACTTTTCATACACAGTTGTTGATGATAAAGTTTATTTTAGAGAAAATAGCCGAATGTATCCACAAGAATTAGCATTAACTACTGAAAGTAGAGTTAAAGGTTTAATAGAAATTAGGGACTGTGTTAGAACTCTTATAGAGTATCAAACAGAGGACTTTCCAGATGAAGATATAAAACATCAACAAGCGAAGTTAAATCGCTTATATGACGCTTTTACAAAGAAATATGGACTAATAAATAGCAGAGGAAACAACTCTGCTTTTTCTAATGATTCTAGTTATTATTTATTATGCTCATTAGAGATATTAGATGAAAATGGAAATCTTGCAAGAAAAGCAGATATGTTTACTAAAAGAACTATAAGACCTAAAACACAAATACAAAGTGTTGATACTGCTAATGACGCACTTGTTGTTTCACTATCTGAAAAAGCAAGAGTAGATATTGAATATATGAAAAGTTTATGTGGACTTGATATGGATATAATGCTTAAAGATTTAGAGGGTGAAATATTTAATGTTCCAGAATATGGTGAGCCAAATCATTGGGTGACTGCTGATGAATATCTATCTGGAAATGTTAGAGAAAAATTAAAAGTAGCAGAAAAGTTTGCAGAAACTGATGATAGATATTTAATAAATGTTAAATATTTAAAAGAAGTTATACCAAAGGATTTGAGTGCTAGTGAAATAAGTGTAAGACTTGGATCTACTTGGATACCACCAGAAGATATAAAAGAATTTATAGATTATTTATTAAATCCATCTTGGATGAATAGTAGAAATATCAAAGTTCATTATATGAAAAGCACTTCTCAATGGAATATTGAAGGGAAGAATTATGATAAATATAATGTTAAATCTTATAACACTTATGGAACAAGTAGAGCAAATGCTTATAAGATAATTGAAGATACACTAAATCTAAAAGATGTAAGAATATTTGATTATTATGAAGATGAAAATGGAAAACGAGTTGCAGAATTAAATAAAAAAGAAACTGCAATAGCACAAGCAAAACAAGAACAAATTAAACTTGCTTTTGATGAGTGGATATGGAAAGACCCAGAAAGACGAGAAAGATTAACAAAGAAATATAACGAAGAATTTAACTCTATTCGTCCACGAGAATATGACGGTTCTCATATAACTTTTGATGGAATAAATCCAGAAATAAAGTTGAGAACACATCAAGTTAATGCTATTGCTAGAATTCTTTATGGTGGTAATACTTTATTAGCACACGAAGTTGGTGCAGGTAAAACTTTTGAAATGGTTGCAGCAGCAATGGAATCAAAAAGATTAGGATTATGTACGAAATCATTATTTGTTGTACCTAATCATATCGTAGAACAGTTTGGTCAAGAGTTTTTACAACTATATCCTAGTGCTAATATTTTAGTCACTACAAAGAAAGATTTTGAAACTGCAAACCGTAAAAAGTTTTGTTCTCGTATAGCAACAGGTGAGTATGACGCCGTAATAATATCACATTCTCAATTTGAGAAAATACCAATGTCTGCTGAAAGACAACGTGCTTTAATTCAAAAAGAAATTGATGAAATAACATTTGGTATTCAAGATTTAAAAAACAATAATGGCGAAAGATTTTCTATAAAACAATTAGAAAAAACTAAAAAAAGTTTAGAGGCTAAACTTGCAAAGTTAAATGATACTAGCCGAAAAGATGATGTAATAACATTTGAAGAACTTGGTGTAGATAGAATTTTTGTTGATGAGGCTCATTATTATAAGAACTTATTTTTATATACAAAGATGAGAAATGTTGGTGGTATTGCACAGACAGAGGCACAAAAAAGTTCTGATTTATATATGAAATGTCGCTATCTTGATGAGATAACAGGAGGAAAAGGAGTTATATTTGCTACCGGAACACCTATATCTAATTCAATGGTAGAACTTTATACAATGCAAAGATATCTTCAATATAACGAATTAGAAAAAAGAAACTTACAACATTTTGACGCTTGGGCTTCAACATTTGGGGAAACAACAACAGCAATAGAATTAAGTCCAGAGGGAACAGGTTATAGAGCAAAAACAAGATTTGCAAAATTCTTTAATCTTCCAGAATTGATGGCAATGTTTAAAGAAGTTGCAGACATTCAAATTGCTGATATGTTAAAACTACCTGTACCAAAAGCGAACTATCATAATATGGTTATTGAGCCAAGTGAAATTCAAAAAGAGTTAGTAAAAGAGTTAGCAGATAGAGCAGAACGAGTAAGAAATAAGATGGTAGATTCAACAGTAGATAATATGTTGAAGATTACAAATGATGGTAGAAAATTAGCACTAGATCAAAGACTATCTAATGAAATGTTAGAAGATTTTGAGAAAAGTAAAGTTGCAACTTGTGCTAATAATATTCACGAAATATGGGAAAAAACAACTGAAAACAAATCAGCACAATTAGTATTTTGTGACTTATCTACACCTCATAATGATGGTAAATTCAATATATATGATGACTTAAAAACAAAGTTAATTGATAAAGGAATACCGGAAGATGAGATAGCATTTATCCACGACGCTAATACAGATATAAGAAAGCAAGAGTTATTTAATAAAGTTAGAAAAGGACAGGTAAGAGTTTTAATGGGTAGTACACAGAAAATGGGTGCAGGAACAAACTGTCAAGATAGACTAATTGCATTACACGATTTAGACTGTCCGTGGCGACCTAGTGACTTAACTCAAAGAAGTGGAAGAATCATAAGACAGGGAAATAAAAATGAAGAAGTTGATATTTATAGATATGTCACAGAGGGAACTTTTGACGCATATCTTTATCAGTTAGTAGAAAATAAACAACGATTTATTTCTCAAATTATGACTTCAAAAACGCCTGTAAGATTTGCAGAAGATATTGATGAAACTGCATTATCTTATGCAGAAATTAAAGCACTTGCAGCAGGAAATCCTTTGATAATTGAAAAGACAGAACTTGATACACAAGTTGCAAAATTAAAATTATTAAAGCAAACTCATTTAAGTCAGATATATGCAATGGAAGATAAAGTTATAAAGTTTTATCCTAATGAAATAAAAAGATTAGAAAAAAGAATAGAAGATATTAGTGAAGATGTAAAACACCTTACTGAAAATACAAAGCCAATAGATGGTTTTCAAGGTATGAATATTAAAGAAAAAGAATATACTGACAAATCGGAGGCGGGACAAATGATAATTGATATTTGTAAGTCAATGACTAATTCAGACCCAATAGAAATTGGTGAATATAGAGGATTTAAAATGATATTAACATTTGATTCTTTTGATAGAAAATTTCATTTGGGTATGAAAAATATATTATCTTATGATGTAGAATTAGGTGCTGATGTTCACGGAAATATTACTCGTATTGATAATGTTTTAAATGGTATTGAAAATAAAATTGAAAATACTCAAAACAATTTAGATGATACTAAAAAACAATTTGAAAATGCTAAACAAGAAATTACTAGACCATTCCCACAAGAAGAAGAACTCAAAACTAAATCAAAAAGATTAGATGAATTAAATATAGCCCTTAACTTAAATGAGAAAGATAAAGAAATAATTGCAGATGGGAATGATGATGTTGCTGATGATTATAGCAAAAATAAAGATAGAGAAAGATAAAAATAAAGCGATTATGGTAGATAAATACTTTAATCGCTTTTAATAATTTTAAAGGAGGAAAGTTTATGAATGAAATGGATATAAGACAAAATCTTTATAACAAATTAGAAAAAGAATTTAAAGATTTTATTGAAAAAATGAAAACAAATGAGCCAGAAGTAATAGTAAATAGTGCTTATCAAATTGCTATAAAAGAAGAACTTGTTGGAATGTTTTATCCGCAAGAAGATAAATACGATATAGAAGAAATTATAGCATTAAATAAACTACCAGATCCACTTGAAGAATTATATCAAGGTTGGATGGACTGTGATGCAGGTATTTGTTCTGTGCTAGAAGATAGCGTTTCACTAACGCTTGAAGATGTTTTAGACCAACAAAAAGAGAAGAAAAAAGATAGAGAAAGGTAGGTAATATTATGGCGTATTATCCACCAGATGTTATTCAGAAAGTAAAAGAAATAGACTTATACACATACTTAAAAAACTATGAGCCAGATGAATTAGTACCTTTTAGCAGAGGAACATATATGACTAGAACACACGATAGTTTAAAAATAAGTAATGGTATGTGGTATTGGTTTTCACAAGGAGTTGGAGGCAAAACTGCATTAGAATATTTAATAAGAGTTAGAGATTATTCCTTTATTGAGGCAGTAGAAATCATATTAGGAAAATCTAAAATAAGTCCACCAATACAATACAAACAAAAAGAAAAAGTGCAAAATGTTAGGCTATTATTGCCTAAAAAAGCAAGTGATAATGAGCAGGTAATTAGGTATTTAGTTGGTAGAGGAATTGATAAAGATATTATACAAGAGTGTATAGATAATGACTTAATATATCAACAATATCAAAATAATAATGTTGTATTTGTTGGTTATGATAAGTTTAAAACACCAAGATATGCAGGAGTAAGAGCAACTAATTCTAGTAGGTATATGCAAGACGCTTATGGAAGTCATAAAGCGTTTTCGTTTAAGTTAGATTCATTAGATAAAAACGATTCAGTACACTTATTTGAAAGTGCTATTGACCTTTTATCTTATGCAACTTTATTAAAGTTAGATAATAAAGAGTGGTATAATGAGAATCTTTTATCATTAGCAGGAGTGTATCAACCGGCTAAAAAAATTGATGAAAGTAAGATACCATTAGCATTAAATTATTATCTAAATCAAAATCAAAATATTAAAAAAATTGTTCTGCATTTTGATAATGATAGTGCAGGAAGAATTGCTACTATGGCATTAAAAACAATACTACCTAAACAATATGAAGTCGTTGATGATCCACCAAAAGTTGGTAAAGATTTCAACGATTTTTTATGTGACAGAGTAGGAATAAATTATAAAAAAAGATATGGAAAGGAAAGATAAAATTATGAAAAAAGATTATTTAATTGTTGCAGATATATTAAAAAATAGAAGATTAGAGGAGGGATTAACATTAAGAGAACTAGAAGAATATTCAGATGTTAGTCGTTCTGAAATTTCAACAATAGAAAGAGGCGAAAGAGAAAATATAAATATGAGAAGTTTAATAAAACTTTGTAAATGTTTAGAAATAGACTTTGTAAAATTACTAGAAGTTGCAGGATATTTTGATGAAAATTATGAAAAAACTTATGAAGTTAATGTGAAAAAAATTACTGAAAAAGTATTCAAAGTTAAAGCAAAAAATGAAAATCAAGCATTAGAAGTTATTACAAATTATGTATTTAATAATAATATTTTAGATACAAAAGATGATGATGTAATAGATTTTTCAGTACAAGAAATCAATGAAGAATTAGATGATAATAGTGAAGAAATGGATGAAGAATATGACGAAGAAGATGATGAAGAAGACTATGAATGTGATGAAAATCGTGATTGTAAAAACTGTGAATATTATTGTCATATCTGTCAGGAATGCACTTATGGGGAGTAGAACTATTGTCTAGCCAGCACTGAATTTATACTCCCATATAAATTCGCTTGTGGGGAACTCCCCAATCCCCTTAAAAATATGACAATAAAAAAATAAAATAGAAAGGATTTGATATTATGAGTGAATTATTATTTTTTATATTAGGTTTAATTATAGGTGGTTTAGTAATGACAACGCTTATGTGTTGCTTACAAATCAATAGAATAAATGAGTATGAAAGATTACTTATTATGAGAGATAAAGATAATGATGATTATGATGATGAGCCAGAGGTGGTTAAATGCGAAGTCGTGGAGTAAAAAAACAATTTTGGTTTAGCAGAGATGAGGCATATTTATTAAAATTAAAATCTAGCAAAGCAGGTTTAACTGAATCTGATTATGTTAGAAATTTTGTAGTTGGATATGAGCCGAGAGAAAAGCCACCCATTGAGTTTTATGATGAATTAAAAAAATTAAGAGGATATGGAAATAATTTGAATCAAATTGCAAGAAAAGCAAATGCACTTGGATTTATAGATGAGCCAGAATATTGGAAGAATGTTAATGCTATGAATGAAATTATTTTAGATATTAAAAAACGATATTTATTGCCGAAAGAAAAAGAAGAATAAATATAATTATTTGAAAATTATGCTATAATAAATGTAGCAGGTGGTCTTTATGAATATTGATAAAATAAAAGAGTTGTTTATTCAAAAAGGTGAAGTTCATTTCAAATTATATAGTTTGGAATATACTATTAAAAAAGAAAATGATGAAATTTTAGTTTATGCAGATTTATATGCAACTAGAAAACAAAGATATAGCTCATTAGATGAGGCATTAAATTATTTCACAGTTTATAATGAAAGTTTAATTGACAATGAAAATAGAATAATGAGTATTGAGTAATAAACTATATAGAGGTTATCAGTAAAATGGTAATCTCTTTTTTTATTGGAAAGAGGTGATACAAATTGCTACAACAGGAATATGGAAGATAGACCAAAGATTAGATAATGTTATTGACTATACAATGAATATTGAAAAGACAGTTAATAGTGAATACGGAAAAGAAACTTATTATAATCTGCATAATGTTTTAGAGTATGTTGAGGCAGATTTTAAAACTGAAAAACAATATTTTGTATCTGGAATAAATTGTACTCCGGAAACTGCATTGGAAGAAATGTTAATAACAAAACAACAATATAATAAAATGGGTGGCATACAAGGATTTCACGCATTTCAATCTTTTGCAGAGGGCGAGGTCACACCAGAACAAGCACACGCTATTGGTGTAAAACTAGCCGAAGAAATGTGGGGCGATAGATTTGAAGTTGTTGTAAGTACCCACATTAATACAAAACATTATCATAATCATTTTGTAATTAACTCTGTATCATTTAAAGATGGTAAGAGATATTATGATAAAAGAGAAACTTATGCAGAACTTCGCAGTATATCTGATTCATTATGTGCAGAATATGGATTAAGTGTTTTAGAAGAAAAGGCTTGTAGGAATAGTAAAATAAATTATTCTAATTATCAAAAAGGGACAATAGAAAGAACAAATTATTATACTATTGCGAAAGAAGATTTAGATCGTGCTATTGCACAGGCATATTCTTATAAAGATTTTGAAAAGTTAATGAAAGCAATGGACTATGAACTTATTTATAGAGCAAATAAATTAAGTATCAGACGAAGTCCATATAAGAAAAATATTCGTATAGAAAGATATTTTGGCGAAGATTATAGTATAGATAGAATAAAAGAAAGAATAGAAACTACACAAGCCCCAAGAGTACCATTTATTGAGGCTTATAGTAATAAGAAAACTTATAACAAATTTGATTATAAGAAACCAAGAAGAAAAGGTATTTATGGATTATATATTCATTATTGCTATTTATTAAAAGTATTTCCTAAAAAGTATCCTTATCAAAAATTATCACCAACTATTCGTGCAGATGTACGAAAGATGGAAGAAATCTCAAAAGAGGCAAGACTGCTCGTTAGAAATGAATTAAAAACTAACGAGCAGTTTTTTGCGTTTAAGGAAGAAAAAGAAAAGGAACTTGATTCTTTAATGGATAGACGAAGTAAGTTATGGTACAAACATAAAAAATCTAAAAGTAAAGAAGAAAAGGACGAGATAAGAAAGCAAATTGATGAACTTAATCTACAAATAAAACCACTACGAGAGGAGGTGGTGCTATGTAAAGATATTTTAGAAAGAAGTAGAAAAATGGAAGAAAATCTACAAGAGTTAAATGATGAAAAAGAAAAAGGAAAGGAAGTGGAAAAGAATGAATTCATCAGGTGACGCAGCCGAATCTATTGTAAGAATGAGTTTACAAGGTACAGAGGTTGCATTAAGAATTACAGGTGCTGCAACAAAAAATGTTATTGCTGCACTTTATGCTTTATCACAAGATAAACAAAAGGTAAAAGGAAGAACTAAACTAGAAAATATGCTTAAATCTGGAAAAGAATTAAAAGTATTTTCAGTTAAGGAAGAAGATTTAAAAAAGTTCACAGAAGAATCAAAACGATATGGTGTTTTATTTTGTGCGTTAGTTGATAAAAAGCACGGAAGTATTGATGGAATGATAGATGTTATGGTAAGAGCAGAAGACGCAAGCAAAATAAATCGTATTGTTGAAAGATTTAATCTTGCTACTGTTGATACTGCTTCTATTAAGAATGAAATTCAAAAATCTAAAAATAGTAAAGCAGAGGCAGATAAAGGTGTAATTATTAAGAGTGTTGAAGAAAAATTAGTTGATGACATTTTATCTAAACCAATCGCAAAGGAGGGCAATGAAGTGTCAAACCCGGAGGTGGCGAAAATGGAAAAAAGCCCTCTGTTAGAGCCTACCTCAGACAACAAAAAGGCAGATGTGGGTACTAAATCTGAAAAGCCGTCAGTTAGAGAAGAAATAAAGACTATTAAAGAAGAACAAAAGGCACAAGCAGAATTAGCAAAATCTGACCAACCAAAAGATAAGCCAACACCTAATAAAACAACAACACATCAACAACCAAAAAATAAAAGTAAAAAATCAAAGGAAAGAGGGAATTAGTTTATGAGTGAATTTGAAGATATTATAAATAATGCAAGTGGTAGTTCACGACAAGAAAAGAAACCATTTGATAAAGAGGCTTGGATAAAAAGAGTTCAAGAAGAAAGAAAAACTGCTTATGAAACAATGGATAGAGTAGCACAAGAAATAGTACAAGATACTGATAAGTTTAAAACTTATTTAGATGTTCAAGGTAGATTAGATAAATATTCGGTAGGAAATGCTTTATTGATAACTGATAAAATGCCTAATGCTACTCAATTAAAAGATTATTCAGATTGGAAAGAAATTGGTGCGTCTATAAAAGGTGGACAAAAAAGTCTTATTATATTAGAGCCGGGCGACCAATATACAAGAGCAGACGGAACAACTGCTACTTCATATAATCCAAAGAAAGTTTTTGATATATCACAGACTACTGCAAGACCATTAGTAAAACAAAATATAGATGATAAAACTAAATTAACTGCGTTAGTCACAGACTGTCCTGTTGATCCAAAGATAGTTGATAGTATTTCAAATAGTAATAGATTAGCAGAGTGGAACAAAGAAGATAATGTTTTATATATAAGTAAAACTGATGATATACAAAAAGCATTTAGAGAAGTTGCAACAGAACTTGCAAGAATAGGAATGGAAGAAAGTAATAATCCAGAACTAGATAATTTTAAATGTAAGTGTACTGCTTATATGTTATGTAAAAAATATGGAGTAGATGTATCTTCTATTGATATAAATACTATTCCAGATTCATTAAAAAATATGAATGCTAGTGAAATTAGAAACGAATTAACATCAATGAGAAGTTCAATGAGTGATATAAATTCAAGAATGGCACAACATTTTGAAAAAGTTTCTAAACAAAAGAATAGAGAACACGAAAGATAGGAGGATACTAAATGAAAGAGAATATCAAAGTATTAGAATTAGATAAATATGAGATAGGGATTTTGATAAATGCTTTAAATGAATTTAGAAATCAACTACTAAAACAACAAAGAGAAACAGCACCTGTTGATGAAGTTTTATTAAAAGCAATAGACGCCCCAGAAAAAAAAAGCCCTCTTGTAAAATGTTTGAGGAAAGATGACAGGCGTCACTACTAGCGAAACACCAAAATGGGTATATGCTATTGGCTTAATTCCTACGATATGGGTCGCTATTTTAATTGCACCATCAGTAAATGGTGGACTACCACAGATAATTAAGGACTTTCCACAGTTAATTGAGAGTCCTTTTAATTTGTCGTGGTGTGATGATAGTTTAAAAGTTATTCTTATATTTATATTAGGTTATATTATGGGAATAAGTATTTATCTTTCTACTAGAAAAAATTATCGTAGAAAAGAAGAACACGGCTCTGCAAAATGGGGCGTTGCTAGTGTAATAAATAAAAAATATATGCAGAAACCCATTTCAAATAATAAATTATTAACGCAGAATGTTGTATTAGGATTAAATGGTAAACAACACAGAAGAAATCTTAACATTTTAGTATGTGGTGGTAGTGGTGCAGGTAAAACAAGATTTTATTGTAAGCCTAATATTATGCAATGTAATACTTCATTTGTAATACTAGACCCAAAAGGCGAAATAGTAAGAGATTTAGGGTATTTATTAGAAGAACAAGGATATGAAGTTAAAGTATTAGACTTAATAAATATGGATAGAAGTTTTTGTTATAATCCATTTGTTTATTTAAAAAGTGATAATGATGTTCAAAAACTTGTCACTAACTTGTTTAAAGCAACAACACCAAAAGGGTCTTCATCAAATGACCCTTTCTGGGATACTGCTGCGTCAATGTTATTATTAGCGTTAGTATTTTATTTAAAATATGAGGCACCAGAAGATGAACAAAACTTTCCAATGGTAATGGAGTTATTAAGAGCAGGTGAAGTACACGAAGATGATGATAGTTATATAAGTCCATTAGACGTATTATTTAATAGATTAGAAGAAAAAGACCCAGAGCATATAGCAGTTAAATATTATAGGGACTATCATAGTGGTAGTGCTAAAACTTTAAAGTCTATTCAAATAACACTTGCTTCAAGATTAGAAAAGTTTAATCTTCAAAGTCTTGCCTCATTAACTGCTACTGATGAATTAGACTTGCCATCACTTGGTGAAAAGAAAGTAGCATTATTTGCTTTAATACCAGATAATGATACAAGTTTTAATTTTTTAGTAAGCATATTATATACGCAACTGTTCCAACAGTTGTTTTTTTTGGCAGATCATAAATATGGTGGAAGTTTGCCTGTTCACGTTCATTTTGTAATGGACGAGTTCGCAAATGTTTCTCTACCAGATGATTTTGACAAGATTTTAAGTGTAATGCGTTCAAGAGAAGTATCTGTAAGCATTATTTTGCAAAACTTGGCTCAATTAAAAGCCTTGTTTGAAAAACAATGGGAATCAATAGTAGGAAATTGTGATGAGTTCTTATATTTAGGTGGTAATGAACAATCCACTCATAAATATGTAAGTGAACTTTTAGGAAAAGAAACTATTGATTTAGACACTTATGGTAAAAGTACCGGTCATAGTGGTAGTTATTCAACCAATTATCAATTAAGTGGTAGAGAGTTAATGACTCCGGACGAAGTAAGATTATTAGATAACAAATATGCACTTTTATTTATAAGAGGTGAAAGACCAATAATGGATTTTAAATATGACATTTTAAAACACCCTAATGTAAGTAAAACAACAGATGGTAAGGCTAAACCTTATTTACACGGAGGAACAGAACAAGCAGTTGCCTCAATTATATTTGATGAAAATGTTGATAATTATGACTATACACAATTAGAAAATATCACAGGAGATTATGAAATTATATCTTCTGATGAAATTGAAGAATATTTAAAAAGAAAAGGAGAATAAGATTATGAGAAAAAATAATAAATTACAATTAAGCAGTAAAGGAAAAAAATTATTTAAAGCGTATGCTATGGGAGTTTGTGTATTTGCTTTAACAATAGGAACAAGTATGAATGTTATGGCAGCAGATGACCCTATGACAGTAGTAAATAACTTATCAGATTTTATATTTGGGCTAATTAGAGCAATAGGTATGATTTTATTAGGATTTGGTATTGTTCAAATTGGATTATCTTTAAAGAGTCACGACCCATCACAAAGAGCAAACGGCTTTTTAACATTAGCAGGTGGTGTTATTATCACATTTGCAAAAGAAATCTTAAATATGATAACAGGTTAAAAATTATCACAAAGGCAAGATGTAAAAGTCTTGCCTTTAATCTTTTTATAAGGAGGTGTTAATATTGAGTGATAATTGGGTAGTGCAAAACTTACAAAATGCACTAGAAACTTGGAACTCTAAATTAAGTGAAATATGGACTTTAATTACACAGACACCAGAAACTTTTAAAGGTGGAACAATATGGAATGTAATTATAAATATTCACGGTGCAGTACAAGCAATAGGACTTGCTTTATTAGTTTTATTTTTTGTAGTTGGTGTAATGAAAACTTGTGGCTCATTTGCAGAAGTTAAGAAACCAGAACACGCTTTAAAATTGTTTATTAGATTTGCAATAGCAAAGATAGTTGTCACTTATGGATTAGATTTAATGTTAGCATTGTTTAAGATAATACAGGGTGTTATAGCAACAATAATTCAAGCATCTGGATTTGGTAGTGCAACGCAAACAGTATTGCCACAAGAGATTATAACAGCAGTAGAAAGTTGTGGATTTTTTGAGTCAATACCATTATGGGCTGTCACATTGATAGGTGGGTTATTTATAACTGTTTTATCTTTCATAATGATTATGACAGTTTATGGTAGATTCTTTAAATTGTATTTATATACTGCCATTGCACCTGTGCCACTATCAACATTTGCAGGTGAGCCAACACAACAAGTTGGTAAAAGTTTTATTAAATCATACTGTGCAGTTTGTTTAGAGGGTGCAATTATAGTTTTATCTTGCATTATATTTTCATTATTTGCGTCTAGTCCACCTGTTGTTGACGCAAGTGCAGCAGCAGTTACACAAGTTTGGAAGTATATAGGGGAGTTGATATTTAATATGTTAGTTCTAGTAGGAACAATTAAACTATCAGATCGTGTTGTTAGAGAAATGATGGGATTATAGAAAGGAAAATGATTTTATGAAAGAATTTGTTGAAAAAGAAAAATTAAGAATTGAAGAATTCTTAAAAGATAGTATGGAACATCAAGATAAAAAGGTAGATTATATTTTATATAAATCTGATACAAAAGAAACAAATATTCTTTGTAGTAATTCTTCTAGTGAGGAGGCAATAGAATTTACACCGATTACTAAGAATTATCAAGATGGTTATTCTAATGTTCCAGAGTGGGATGTTAATTTTGATTATTATATTTATAATCTTTTAGAAGAAGGATGGCAAATAGGATATATGACACCAGAAGTTCATTATAGTATATGGAACTCAATACACGAGTTATATCCAGAAGATATTGATTATAAAGACGGAGTTCAAAACTATTTGCAATATTGTGCAGACAATGGAATTACAAAAGAGTTTATAGATAAAAATACAGAATTAGATACACCAGATATAATGAATTATTTTGAGGGATTAGCAATGTTTGAAACAATGGAATATAAAGGTTATATCATTGAGGCAGATGATGTTAATTTTGATAATGATAAAGAAAATTTAGTTAATATTTATGAATCTAAAAGAGATTATGAAAATAAAGAGAGTATTGAAACAGTATCATTAAATACAATAGGATTAAAACAAAATATAAAAGAATATATTGATGAAACTTATATGATGAAAGATATAGATGTGCCAAGTGAAAGGGCATATCTTAATTTTGTTTTAGGATATGATTTTTTACAAGATATGTTAAAAAACTCTGACAAACCAGAGTGTGATATTAGTTATGACTTTTGTGATTATGTATCTGCAAAGTTTATGAAAAGTGACGAATACAGAAACACTAGATATTCAACTTATGAAATGTTAGAACAATGGATTAGAGATAATAAAAATCTTATTCAATATGAGTATAACGATTTTATAGGTAAAGAATATGAAAGTTATAATGATATGACAGTATTATTAACAGGAGATAGAAATGGACAACCTATTGTGTTAGTTGAAAGAGTTGTTGATGAAAAACCAGAATATATAATAGGAATCAACTATGAAATTAAAGATAATAATTTAAGTTGGGGTTATGGCTATTATTATTCTGATGATATAAAAAAAGCACTTAACGATTATCAAAAAGTAATTGAGGGTGGAAATCTTGCAGATACTTTTGAGAAAAAAGAAGAATTAAAAGTAAAGTTAGTAGGTATTGATAGTTGGGACAGACCTGTTTATAAAGATAAAGATGGAAACCTTTATAAAGATGTTAATTTAGGTAGAGGTGAATTAGATTTGCATACTGCTGTAAATAATGATTTTTATGGTGAGCCAGATTCACCAATAAGTGATGATATTAAAGTAAGTGTAATAAAAAGTTTTAATAAAAATAAAGATAGAGAAAGGTAGGAACTTAATTGGAAGAAAAAAATAAAAAGGCTTTATTTAATACAAAAATTGTTGCTGATATGAAATACAATGGTGAAATAGTAACTATCATTGATTTTATAAAAGGTAAAGATATTTATTGTGATAGATATAGTGTTAAGTTTTCTGATGGAACAATAAAAGATAATATTATGAGTTGTGAACTTGACTTTAATTTTAAACAAAAAAATAAGGAAAGGAGTAGATAAAATTGGAAGTTAAGATAAATAGAGAAATACGAAACTATACTGAAAGTATATTCTTTGGACTGTCCTTGCGACAGTTCATTTTTTCTATATTGGCTTGTGGGGTAGCAGTGCTACTCTATTTTTTATTAAAGGGTAAGTTTGGGATAGAAACATTATCTTGGGTATGTATTTTAGGTGCGTCACCTTTTGCTGCACTTGGCTTTATAACATACAACGGAATGAGTGCTGAAAAGTTTATATATGCTTGGATTAAGTCAGAGTTTCTAATTCCTAAACGATTAACTTTCAAGCCAACTAATTTTTATTATGAATTATTAAAAGATAAAATTGAAAAGGAGGATTTAAAGAATGAAAACATTGAAAATGTTGTTTAAACAGGATAAAGAAGTATTTGTAGTACCGAAATGTGTTCAAGATATAATTCCTGTTAATAAAATATGGCAAGATGGAGTATTTCAAGTAGGAAAGAATAAGTTTTCTAAATGTTATAGATTTACAGATATAAATTATGCAGTTGCAAGTAGAGCAGATAAAGAGGCTATGTTTTTAGAATATAGCGAATTATTAAATTCATTTGATACAGGTGCTACTACAAAAATTACTATACTGAATAGAAGATTAAATAAAGTAGATTTTGAAAAAAATATACTTCTACCATTAGCAGAAGATAACTTAGATGAATATAGAAAAGAATATAATAAAATGCTTTTAGATAAAGGTACAGGTGCAAATGGAATTACACAAGAAAAGTTTTTAACTATTTCAGTTAATAAAAAAAGTGTAGAGGAAGCAAGAAATTATTTTGGAAGAATTGGTGCAGATTTATCTGCACATTTTTCACAATTAGGCTCAAAATGTATAGAACTAGACGCAGTTGATAGACTTCGTATGTTTCACGATTTTTATAGAGCTGGTGAAGAAAACTCTTTCACTTTTGACTTTATACAAAATATGAGAAAAGGACACAGTTTTAAAGATTTTATTAGTCCAGATACAATGGAGTTTGAAAGTGATTATTTCAAAATGGGAAATAAATATGGTAGAGTTATTTTCTTAAAAGAATATGCTAGTTATATTAAAGATAATATGGTAGCAGAATTAACTGACTTAAATAGAAATATGATGATGAGTATTGATGTAGTACCTGTTCCTATGGATGAGGCAGTTAGAGAAGTAGAAAATAGAAGATTAGGGGTTGAAACAAATATCACGAATTGGCAAAGACGACAAAACTCTAATAATAATTTTAGTGCAGTTATTCCCTATGACTTAGAACAACAAAGAAATGAGTCAAAAGAGTTTTTAGACGACTTAACAACTCGTGACCAAAGAATGTTCCTATCTGTATTAACTATGGTGCATACTGCTGATACAAAAGAACAATTAGATAATGATACTGAAAGTTTATTAACTACTGCAAGAAAACATTTATGTCAGTTTGCAGTATTGAAATGGCAACAAATGGACGGACTTAATACTGCATTGCCTTTTGGTATTAGAAAGATAGACGCATTAAGAACATTAACTACTGAATCATTAGCAGTATTTATTCCTTTTAGAGTGCAAGAAATAAACCACGAAAACGGAATATATTATGGACAAAATGTTATAAGTAAAAATATGATAATTGCAGATAGACGTCAATTATTAAATGGTAATAGTTTTATTTTAGGTGTATCTGGTAGTGGTAAATCATTTACAGGTAAGAATGAAATTGTATCAGTAATACTTCGTGATCCAAATGCAGATGTAATAGTGATTGACCCCGAACGAGAATATTCACAACTTATAAACGCATTAGGTGGCGAAGTAATACACATTTCTGCTACAAGTAATAATCATATAAATGCTATGGACTTAAATAGCGAATATGGTGATGGTGCTAACCCTGTTATATTAAAATCAGAGTTTATATTATCACTATGCGAACAGTTAATAGGTGGTAGCAATTTAGGCCCAAAGCAAAAGAGTATTATTGATAGATGTACTGCACAAGTATATAGACGTTATCAACAAGGAAACTATCAAGGAACTCCGCCAACATTACAAGATTTTAGAGAAGAACTTTTAAAACAAAGTGAACCAGAGGCAAAAGAAATAGCACTTGCCATTGAGTTGTTTACTGATGGTAGTTTAAATACTTTTGCTAAAAATACTAATGTTGATACAAATAATAGGTTGATATGCTATGACATACTTGATTTAGGAAAACAATTACTTCCTATCGGTATGTTAGTTGTGTTAGATAGTATTTTAAATAGAATAACAATGAACAGAAGTAAAGGTAGAAATACCTTTATTTTTATTGATGAAATATATTTATTATTCCAACACGAATATTCAGCAAACTTCCTATTCACATTATGGAAAAGAGTTCGTAAATATGGTGCATATTGTACCGGGATAACTCAAAATGTTGATGACTTATTACAAAGCCATACTGCAAGAACAATGTTAGCAAATTCAGAGTTTATTGTAATGCTTAATCAAGCAAGTACAGATAGATTAGAACTTGCTAAATTATTAAATATATCAGATTTACAAATGAGTTATATTACAAATGTAGGTGCAGGACAAGGATTATTAAAAGTAGGTAGTTCATTAGTACCATTTATAAATAGATTCCCAACTAATACAAAACTATATAAGTTAATGACAACAAAACCGGGTGAGGGTAATTAAGTTTATGTTAGGAGGTGCTAATCTTGGCAGATATTAAAGTTAGAGATGTAGCAAAGAAAACAGTAAAAGCAATAGATAAATCTGCTATTGCTACTGAAAGATTTAAAGATACTATTGTTCATACAAAAGAAAGAGCAGAAGATGCTACTAATGAAGATAGAAATATAAATGAGTATGGAAGTTCTAAAATAAGTTTTGTAAGCAATAGGACAGTTGATGAGAGTGTTCATCAATTTAATAAACAGGGAAAAAAGTCTTTGATACAAACAAAAGATAATATACAGAAATCTAAAATTAAGATAAAGGCTTTTAAAGAAAAAAGACTAGCAAAGAAAACAATAAAAGGCACAACAAAAGGTGTTGCTAAAAATACTAAAACGGCAATTAAAACAAGTAAAGAAGTTGCAAAAAATACCAAGAGAGTAGCACGACAATCAGTAAAAGCGAGTCAAAGAGCAGTAAAACTTGCACGAGAAACTGCAAAAGCAACGGCAAGAGGTGTAAAAGTAGCAGTTAAGGCAACAATTTCAACTGTTAAAGCAATAATAGCAGGAACAAAAGCCTTAATTGCTGCACTTGTTGCAGGTGGTTGGGTTGCAGTTGTTGCTATTATAATTATATGTTTAGTAGGTTTGTTATGTAGTTCCATATTTGGTATATTCTTTTCAAGTGAAGATACCGGTGGAAGTAAAACAATGAATACAGTTGTTAATGAAATAAATAAAGAAATGGCTAATAAAATAACAAATATTCAAAACAATAATACTTATGATGATTATAAAATAGATTCAGATCGTGCAGAGTGGAAAGAAGTTCTGGCAGTATATACAGTTAAAATATCAAAAGGAACAAATGAAGTTGATGTTATAACATTAGATGATAATAAAATAGCAATATTAAAAGAAGTATTTTGGGATATAAATACTATTTCATCAGAAGTTAAAACTGAAAAAGTAAAAAATGAAGATGGAATAGAAGAAGATAAAAAAATATTGCATATTAAAATAACATCAAAAAGTCCAGATGATATGGCAAGCCAATATCATTTTAATACTGCACAGAAAAATCAACTTGCTGAATTGATGAGTGAAGAATATGCAAATCTCTGGTCGTCTGCTATTTATGGTAGTCCATTAGGTAGTCCTAATATAGTTCAAATTGCATTATCACAAGTTGGTAATGTTGGAGGACAGCCGTATTGGAGTTGGTATGGATTTAATTCTCGTGTAGAATGGTGTGCTTGTTTTGTTTCTTGGGTAGCAAATCAAGCAGGATATATTGAATCAAATATTATTCCAAAGTTTGCAGGATGTCAGAATGGTATAGATTGGTTTAAGGCTATGGGGCAATGGGAAGAAAAAGGATATATACCACGAGAAGGAGATATAATCTTTTTCGATTGGGAAGTTGACGGTAGTGTTAATCACGTTGGTATAGTTGAAAAGGTAGAAAACGGAAAGGTATATACAGTTGAGGGAAACTCAACAGATGATATGTGTAGGCAAAAAGAATATGATATCAATAGTAAAGTTATTTTTGGGTATGGTACTCCTGCTTATTAAAATTAAAAAGGTTATTTCTTATTTTGAGAAATAGCCTTACTACATATTAAAAATTTTGGTTGGGAATATAGATTATTTTTAAGTTTTATGCTATAATTTTTTTGGAGAATACTTATCGTTTAATAGTAATTTGTATTGCTAAAAAGGAGTAAGTGAGTATGAGAAAAAATGAACTTAGTATGGAACAAATAAAAGCAGATAAAGACTTAAATATTATTATATTTGCTACCTTAATACCATTAATTGTTTATTTGATTTTTGGGAATGACATAATGAATTTTTCTAAAACAAGTGAGATGAATATATGGTTAAGATTCATACCTGTTATGTTGCTTCAATTTGGTTTAGCTGGGCTAGGAAGTTTTATTGTTATTTGTTATAGAAAAGAAAAATTAAAAGAATATGGATTAACAAAAAATAACTTTTTTAAAACAATAATATTATCATTAGTTGTTTGTATTCCATCTATGATTTTTCTACTAATGAATAATGAGATAACTTCATATTTACCATTTAAAAGTTGTTACTTTACAAAATTATTTTTAAATTCAACTTTTCCAACCAATATAATAGGGTATATCTTAACAGCAGTTGTTTGGGGCTTTATGGAAGGATTTAATTATGTTGTAATATCTAAAAAAATAAATGATAGATATGTATGTAAAAATAAATGGTTAAATTATGGTGCTATTGTTTGTGGTTTAGTGTGCGTACTAATTCACGGTATGGTAGGCTTGGATTTATATACATTTTTTGCAGCATTAACTACTTTTATAATAATTTATGGTATGTTGATAGTTAAAGAAAAAACAAATAATGCTTGGGGTTGTATATTTATATTTTTGTTCTTTTGGAATGCCTTATAATGAATTTTTAATAGTGAATTACAATTTATTTAAGTGATTAAAATACCTAAATAACAAGGATTAAAAGAAAAGTTAAAACGCATTGCTTGTAGCAACGGATTATTTGTAATAAACTAAAATCAAATAAAGGAGGGTATTTTATATGTTAAAAAATAATTTAAAAACTTTAAGAAAAAGCAAAGGTCTTTCTCAAGAAGAACTTGCGATAAAATTAAATGTAGTTAGACAAACAATATCTAAATGGGAGCAAGGAGGTTCCCTTAGTTAAAGATACTACACCACAACCCACGCTTACACAGTATTGCAAGAAAGCAACTTTTGGATAATTATAAAGAAGCACTGTCAACATCCCCTTTGAAGATGGCGACGGTGCTTCTTTGATTTCCGGGGTGAGGATGTAAAAACGGCAAGGTCGGTTTTGTATCCGAGAAACGGAAATGACGGGGGAATCCAAAGGGGGCAACGCCCCTTTTTGGCACACGGACTTTGCTTGCAAAGTCTAGTGTGTTATACCCTCTATCTGCGGGTCATTCAACTCATAGGGTTACACGTTTCTTTTATGATTAAAGATGTTCCAAAATATCTAAATGTGCTTTTAAAAATATATCAAAAATAGTGTAAATCTAACTTTTCTTTATAATAAAAATGCGCCATGATAACATGACGCATTTGGGGTGGAACTTATCTATTATTTTTTTCATATCTAATAATTCGTTGAATGCTTTTTTCAGCCAAAAAATATTTCTGAGCTAGTTGCTGTACAGATATGCCATCACAATAGTCATAATATATTTTTTTATTACGGAGTGACAGTATTTCTTTTGTATCTGTACAATCTCCCCAAGATTTTTTATTCTCACTGCGTTTGGGAATATATATTACTTCTCCTTCAATGTAATCTTGAATTTGCAGTATAATGTCTTTTGGTAAAACCTCATATATTTTTGGATAGCTCATCCTGCACCTCCTAAAAAATAAATCTTAGGATTAGCAAAAGCTGTTACAAAATAGTTTCTAAATATTTAGAGTGCAATAGCTTTTGCTATGCACCCAAAAAGTACCTGCCATACTACAATGCCCTCCTTTTTGTCATTTTATATCAATTTATTTTCTTAGCGTTATCTGCCATACAGCACACCGCAAATAACTAATAAAACACCGGATACAAACAACATAGATTGCACACTAACAATGTCTGCCAATGGTCCCAGAAATAGAATAGCTATTGGCAAAGCACTTGTTGATGCTATTTGAATAATTGAAAAAACTCGCCCTAATACATCTGGCTCTGTAATTTCCTGAACATATACGGTTTGTACAGTAGTGAGTATAGGCATAAAGAATCCTGCTATTAAGATAAATACGAGATACAATGCAAAATTTGTCGCAATACTCATAAACCCAAATGCTATTCCAAATGCAATAAAAACAGCAGCAATTGCAAATACCTTATTTTTAATTTGCTTTCTTAAAGCAATAAAAACGCCTCCAATAAGAGAACCAACAGTCCAAAGAATTTCATTTGCAGTCAATCGCCATACTTCATTTCCAAATGTACGTTCAATCATTAACGGCGATAATACCATTGCCGGGGTCAGCAAAATAAAGGCAATAGCATAGAAAGCAATTAGTTTCTTTAACTCGGAATGTTCAAATACATAATCTATTCCTGCACGAATATCTGAAATCATTGAGTTTGTATTTACTGTTGAATTTTGTTTTCCAACCTTGATCATGCTCATTATGGTAATAGCAATAACTGCTGTAACAACATCGACCATGAAAGCCCAAACAAGACCGATGGAACCAAGCAAAACTCCACCAATAGCAGGAGCAAGTAATAAACAAATTGCATTTACTGTTTGATTAATACCCTGAATTTTAGTCAAATTTTCTTTTGGCACTATTTGCGGATAAATAGCATTGACTGCCGGAGATTGAATGCCTGCCCCCGTCGAACGAATTGCTAAAACAACCAACAATAGAATTTTATCTTGAAAACCTGCCCAATACGATATTGCTAAACCCAATGTTGCCAACGCTATAAAACCGTCTGCCGCCATAATCATATATTTACGATTAAACCTATCTGCTAAGGCACCTCCCCATAAGGAGATTATTATTTGGGGCAGATTGCTAAATATAGTTGCCATCATCATCCAAAAGCCTGATGATGTTTCAAGGGTTATATGCCAGATTACAGCATAGCCAACAATTGACGAACCAAAAAGAGATATATTTTGGCTTAATAAAAATAATACAGCGGAAACTTTCCAGTTTTTATTTGATTTCATATATAGTATCCTTTCTTCTTCATAAACACAAGGACAACAAAAAAGCGACACGCTAAAACGCAACTGCCGCTTATATATCTATATATAAAATAGTTGGTTGAACGATGCACCATTTTTGGCGGGTCATTCAACCCTCTTTTTCACGGCATTTGTGTATTAACTTTAATATTATAGCTGTTAAATTCGGGTTTGTCAAGGGATATGACGTATTTGCCAATCGATATGCGCTACTACGTTATACCGCACTTTACGGTCCTTGGGCGAACACTGTTCGCCCCTACGATTTACTGACTGCAAAGTTGAACGATGCACCATTTTTGGCGGGTCATTCAACACTCACATCAAAAGGTGTAAGTGGTATTTGCGTTTTCAACATAAGCGGACTGACTGCCAAGCATATTCATCAAGGTGATAGCACAGAACTTGAAATTAACTTTATGCCCAATTTAGAGAAGGGATTCTACGAGTGGTTTGATACGCGTTGTTCAAATTTTGAAGATATGACTCTTGAGACGGCTCTCGAAAGCATATTTAACTATAAGTTGATGTTTGTTTTGTTTGAGAAAGCAAAAGTAAATCGCAACATGTTTTGGGCAAATATGAACGATTCTCAAAGGCAATCTCTTTGCGATGTAATAGAACATTTTCGTATACCTATTATTGACACCGAGAATTACGAGAAAGCACAAGTGTGTACTGGAGGTGTGCCTGTAAGTGAAATAAATCCCACTAATATGGAGTCTCTTGTATTGCCTGGGGTGCATTTTGTTGGAGAAATATTAGATGTTGATGGTCAATGTGGCGGATACAATCTTGCGTTTGCATTTGTAAGTGGATATGTAGCAGGTAAGAGCGTGTAAAAGAAGAACAAGGGAGAATATTTGTTGAAATCTATTGAATTTTCTAAGAGATTGTGATATAATAAAAGTTCAATAATAGGAGGTACACTCTATGAGAATAGAACATTCACAAAACTTTTTGCATAGCAAAAAACTTGTTTCGGAGTTGCTTGATAAGACTAATCTTAATGATGATGATACAGTTATCGAAATAGGTCCCGGTAAAGGAATTATAACAGAGAAATTATCTAAAAAATGCAAACGAATTATAGCGATTGAATATGATAATAAATTATCTGCTTCGTTGAAGGAAACTTTTTCAGAAGATTCAAAGATACAAATTATCGAACAAGATTTTCTTAAATATAAGTTGCCAAATAGCGGAGAATATAAAATTTGTGCAAACATCCCCTTCAATCTTACAGCTGATATAATGAAAAAAGTACTTGAATTTGAAAATTCTCCAACGGACATATATTTTATAATGCAATATGAAGCGTTTTTAAAGTATGCAGGTCAACCTTATTATAGTGAAAGCATGCGTTCTCTTTTATATAAACCTTGGTATTTTTCAGAATTAATCCATGAATTTAAGCCAACGGACTTTCGTCCTGCACCCAATGCGAGAATATGTTTTGTTCATTTTCACAAGCGAGATAATCCAAAGGTAGCAGACAGCAAAGATTATAAAAATTTTCTATCATATGTTTTTGCAGCTCCAGGCAACACTTTTAAGGAAAAAACCAAGAAACTATTTACTTACGAGCAGCAGAAACGCATTTGTAAACAAATAAAAATTTTGATAAATTCATCTATTTCTGAAATTTCCTATGAAGGGTGGATTGCTTTATATGATGTATTCGTAAGGTTTGTTTCGGACGAAAAGAAAGAAATCATCAAAGGATCTGAACAATCCCTAAAAAACCAACAAAACAAGTTGCAAAAAGCACACCGAAATCGTAATCCTAAATATAAAAATCGGCTACAAAACAAAGGAAAAGAGTATGGAAAAACTAATTTTACATAATATTAATAAGTCGTACGAACGCGGAGTGCCAGTGTTGAAAGACATTTCCCTTTCTGTTGCAAAAGGGGATTTTGTGGTTTAGATCCAACAATAATTCAATCTGGGAAAAGTATAAACGTGCATGGAACTATTTCTAAACGTGGAAATAAATATGCAAGATGGATATTATTTAATATTAGTCAAATAGTAGTTAAGTTAGGGCATCAATGTCCTGGACACCCCGTATATGATTATTATTTAACAAAAAAAGCAGAAGGTAAACATTATTATGAAAACCTAACTGCTTGCTCTACAAAAATATTAAGAATGTTATATACAATGTGCAAAAATAATACAACATTCAAAATAAATTAACAAATTAATTTTAACATATATATATAATTACATTACACGAAAAAAATTAAAAAAACGCATATTTTCGTGTTTTTAGTCGTGGTATAATATCAAACGGTTAAATACGCACTCGGGCTGACGCGTCCTTCTGTGCGGACGGTAAAATTCTTTCAGTGCCGTCCGAATGGGACAGCGGTTGAGGCTCGGGG
>ENA-OURQ01000575-OURQ01000575.1-human-gut-metagenome-genome-assembly--contig:-NODE-575-length-36062-cov-4.883967_pt1 | contig 36062 bp, 27 predicted proteins | sample MGYA00242105_ERZ508999 | MGnify/ENA primary metagenome ERZ508999 (study PRJEB26280, sample SAMEA2338771) | human gut metagenome | biome: human gut; feature: human-associated habitat; material: faeces...
TCAACAGGTTTTGCTGCTTTCGGTTGATAACTAAACTGTAATTGTATAACTTTTCATGTCAATATCCTCCTTAATTGAACGTACGTTTTTTTATTGAACGAATTACAAGTCCGTCTGCCGGTACACAAACACCGGTCTCAGCTTCCATCTGTGCTGCTATCGCTGCGGTAATTACCGCAATAATCTGGGTGTTATCCGAAACAGGTACTTCCTGTTTTGCTACAGCTTTTGCTGCCGGTTTCTCCTGTTTTGCTGCTTCCGGTTCCGCTTTCTTTTTCTCGAACATCTTTGGCACATATTTCAAGAGAAAGATAATGATGGAAATAAGAATCAATACAACAAATACCGTTCCCATACCAATCAAGGTGTTCATTACGGCCTCACCGGGACCCACGGTAGCATTTACTTTTTCTAAATCAAGCAATAACATCCTATCACCTCATTCCGAACATCTGTAATGCATAAATTAAGTGTTTCCGAATTTCACTGCCGGAAATCACATTATCCACATAACCTCTCTTTGCTGCCGCTGTGGCACCATCCTGAAGTGTATCAAACTCTTTTGCCTTTTCTTCCAATGCTTCTTTGGTATTTGCTGCCTGTGAAATTTCATCTTCACAGAGAATCTGCGCTGCAACTTTGGCATCCATAACACCAACTTTTGCAGAATCTAGGGCAAGAACCAAATCCGCTCCAATATGTTTGGAGTTCATTGACACATAAGCACTTCCGTATGCCTCACCTGTAATCACGTTAATACGCGGAACATCAGCACTTGCAAATGCATATGTCAAATCTGCAACTGCCTGAGAAATCGTTTTTTCTTCCTGCATATCTGCTGCATACTCTTTTACATTTGTTAAGGTAACAACCGGAATATTAAATGCGTCACAGAAATACATAAACTGCTCTGCTTTCTTACAGCCGGCAGTTGAAAGAATGCCTTCTTTCGCATTTGCAATCGCACCTACTGTAACTCCATCTAAGGAAAGAAGTCCGGTTACCATTTCTTTTCCATATTCTGCTTTTAATTCCACAAATTTTGTATCATCGGCAATCTGTGTCAAGGCAGCTTTTGCATCCGTTGCATAACCATCAAAGCCATCCAGTACACGATTTGGATCATCCGAATTTTCAACAACCACTGCTGCTCCTGCATTTGCCGGAAGTAAATCAATTAAGCTGCGGATTGTTGTAAATACTTCCTGTTCATTCTCACATACAATGTCCGCATTTCCACATTCTGCCTGGAATGCAGCATCGCTTGTGTCACATTTCTCAATACGGTTTCCTGCAATCGCATTTGGTGAATTTACAAACAGTTTTCCGTTTGTCTTTTCGATAATTGTAATATCACCTAATTTGGATGAAATCGCAACACCACCGCCACAAGAACCTAAAACTGCACTAATCTGAGGGATTACACCGGATGCATTCACTTTCGCCATGTAAATGTCGCCAAATCCGGCCAATGCGTCCATCGCCTCCTGTACCCGGATACCGGCACAGTCAATCAGTCCGATAACCGGTGCGCCCGCTTTCATCGCCATCTCATAAATTCCGGCGATTTTCTTCGCGTGCATCTCACCTACAGAACCATTCAAGGCGGTTACATCCTGACTGTAGATATAGACCAGATTTGAATTTACAACACCGTAACCGGTAATCACACCGTCTGCCGGCACTGCTTTTTCCTGCATGTTAAAATCGGTATTACGTTTGGTAATCATGCCACCGATTTCAACAAAACTGTTGGCATCAACGAGAGATTCGATACGTTCTCTTGCTGATAATTTTGCTGAGTTACTCATTTGCAGCCCTCCACTTTCTGTATTATTGTTTATATAAAACTCAAATTTTATCCAATTGTAATTGTAACGCTTTTTCAACCCCTTGGCAACAACTATTTGAATTATTTTTTCAAATTCCTCATATACTGTAAAAAAATGTCTGGTGGCCTTTTTATGAAACAAAAAAAATGCTTTGCCATCCTTTTATTATGTGCCCTGACCGCATTCCATATTCTGTGGGACAGACAATTTAGCTCCACCGATTCTTCGGATTTTGTTCCTGTTCTGCCGGAGCCTGTCATTCAAATCAACGCCATGGAGCAGACACCAAATCCACTTATTTTACACGCCTCCTATGCCTGCCTGATGGATGCCGGTTCCCATCGCATTCTATATAGTAAAAACACGGACAAAAAAGTGCCAATGGCAAGTACCACCAAAATCATGACCGCCCTTTTAGCACTGGAGTCAAATAAGCTTAACGACGTGGTCATTGCAAGCAAAAAGGCAGCCGGGATGCCAAAAGTCCATCTTGGTATGCAGCCCGGAAGACAGTATTATATGAAAGATCTTTTGTACTCTCTCATGCTGGAATCCCACAATGACACGGCAGTCGCAATTGCCGAACACCTTGGCGGCTCTGTTTCCGGTTTCGCAGCAAAAATGAATCAGAAGGCAAAACTTCTTGGCATGTCTTCGACTCATTTTATCACACCAAACGGACTCGACGCAAATGGTCATTACAGCACTGCATCGGATATGTGTAAGCTCGCTTCCTATGCTATAAAAAACAAAGACTTCCTTTCTCTGGTGCAGACAAAATCTCATTCTTTTTCTGACTGCTCCGGAAAGTACCACTACAGTCTGACAAACCATGACGCTTTCCTTTCTTATTACGAAGGCGCGCTCGGTATCAAAACCGGATTTACCGGAAAAGCCGGTTACTGTTTTGTCGGAGCCGCAAAGAAAAACGGCATCACGCTTACCAGTTGTGTTCTTGCCAGCGGATGGCCGCCAAACAAGTCATTCAAGTGGAGTGACACAAAGAGTTTAATGGATTATGGTTTTTTTTATTTTCAGAAAACACCGCTTCCGGTTCAAAACCTTGCCCTTGCCAAAATCCCGGTAAAGGATGGCAAAAAAAAGTTTGTATCTCTCAAACCGATTATCCCGAAAGAAACACTTACTGCTTCCTTTGATTCTTTGAAAATCGTATACCGGATTCCGACTGCACTTTGTGCGCCAATACGAAAAAACACACCCATCGGAAGCATTTCTTTCTATATAAATAATAAACTTTTTCAGAAAACCGAGGTTTTCCCGTCAGAAAGCATTGAAAAATCCTGTTTTTCTGATACAATAGAACAAGTGTTGAATCAATGGATGGATATCTTTTGCCTATCATAAAAAATATTTTCAAAAAAACTCTTTACTTTTGAAAGTAAACATGATATGGTATACGCATAGTACGTTTTACAAGAACGAAGGTGTTCTCATTCATGGGGACACCTTTCTTTTTTGTCAGGCGTCTGCAATTCAAATAACATGGGAAGGAAGGAATTAACTATGCAAAAAAATGTAATCGAAGATGTTTTTGGAACAAAAGTTTTTAACGACGATGTCATGCAGGAATACCTGCCAAAGAAGACATACGCCCAGTTGAGGGATACCATTGAAAATGGTGAGGAGCTGGCTCCTGAAGTAGCAAACGTGGTTGCTCATGCAATGAAAGAATGGGCATTGAAAAACGGTGCTACTCATTATACCCACTGGTTCCAGCCAATGACCGGTGTAACAGCCGAAAAACATGACTCATTCTTAAGTCCGGAATCCAATGCACACGCTGTACTTGAGTTCTCCGGTAAAGAATTGATTAAAGGTGAACCAGATGCTTCTTCTTTCCCATCCGGCGGACTCCGTGCTACATTCGAAGCCAGAGGTTATACTGCATGGGATTGTACATCACCGGCATTTCTCCGTGAGGATGCAATCGGTACGGTTCTTTGTATTCCTACCGCATTCTGCTCTTACACAGGAGAGGCACTTGACAAAAAAACTCCTCTTCTCCGTTCAATGGAAGCAATCAGCAAACAGGCTGTCCGCGTTTTGAACTTACTTGGCGATGAGGATGTTACTAATGTAAAATGTTCTGTAGGACCGGAGCAGGAATATTTCTTAATTGACAGAGAGCAGTTTTTACAGCGTGACGACTTAATCTTTACCGGTCGTACATTGTTTGGACATATGCCGCCAAAAGGACAGGAACTGGATGACCACTACTTTGGTACAATCCGCGAGCGTCAGGCAGCATTTATGCGCGAATTAAATGATGAATTGTGGAAGCTTGGCATTTTGTCAAAGACACAGCATAACGAAGTGGCTCCTGCTCAGCATGAGATGGCTCCGATTTACAGCACAGCAAATATTGCAACAGACCACAACCAGTTAGTTATGGAGACAATGAAAAAAGTGGCACGCCGTCACAATTTTGAATGTCTTCTTCACGAGAAGCCATTTGCCGGCGTAAACGGTTCCGGAAAACATGACAACTGGTCTTTGGTTACTAATACAGGAAAGAACTTATTAAGTCCCGGCAAAACGCCATATGACAACAAACAGTTCCTTCTGTTTTTATCCGCTGTTATCGCTGCTGTAGATGATAATGCCGCACTGTTACGTATGTCTGCTTCCAATCCTGGAAATGACCATCGCCTTGGTGCAAATGAGGCACCTCCGGCTATCATTTCTATTTTCCTCGGCGAGCAGTTAGAGGATATCGTAGAGCAGATTTTACAAAATGGTACTGCTACTCACAGTAATAAGGGCGAGCGTATGGATATCGGTGTACACACCATCCCACCAATCAAAAAGGATGCAACTGATCGTAACCGTACATCACCATTTGCCTTTACCGGAAATAAATTTGAGTTCCGTATGGTTGCTTCTTCCATGTCAATTGCCGGTGCAAATACCGTACTTAATGCAACAGTTGCTGATGTACTTCAGAGTATGGCTGACCGCATGGAAAAAACAGATGACTTAGATAAGACTGTAGATGAAATTATTTACGAGACATTGAAAGAACATCAGAAAGTAATCTTTAACGGAAACGGTTACTCCGATGAGTGGATTGCAGAAGCTGAAAAACGTGGTCTTCCAAACGTAAAAACAATGGTAGATGCAACTGCTTCTCTTCTCTATCCAAAAACCATCGAGATGTTTGAGAGACAGCATGTTTATACAAAGACTGAGCTTGAGTCTCGTGCAGAGATTAACTACGAAGCTTACGCAAAAGCAATCAACATCGAAGCTAAGACAATGATTCATATGGCTTCTAAGGAATACATCCCGGCCATCATTAGTTATGTAACAAGTCTTGGTGATTCAATTAACAGCATTTCTGCTGCTTGTGCAGAAGCAGACTTGTCCGTTCAGAAAGATTTGCTTACTACATGCTCTTCTCTCCTTGCAAAAGCACAGACTGCTCTGTATGCTTTGAAAGATGCAGATAAGAAAGCAAATGCTATGGAAGAAGGAAAAGAACAGGCTGAATTCTTCCGTGACACCGTATTTACCGCAATGGCAGACTTACGTGCACCAATCGATGAGTTGGAAATGATTGTTGATAAAGAGTACTGGCCGGTACCATCTTACGGTGATATGCTGTTTGAAGTTTAATAAAAATCAGAATAGGATACAAAAATCCTCCCGCATATTTGCAGGAGGATTTTTTATTTAGGCATTTTTCGCAAGATACTCTCTTACTTCAATCAAATCCGGGAAAATCATGTAAGACAATTGTTCCATTTCTTCTGTTGGCTTTAACATATCCGGCACGTGCAGTACTCTAAGTCCAGCCGCAGCAGCCGAGCGGACACCATTGTGTGAATCTTCAATTGCATATGTGTCCTTTGGATTTATTTTCATCTTTTCACATACATTTAAGTAAATGTCTGGTTCCGGTTTGCTTTTTTCTATCATGTCACCGCCAACTATAACCTCAAAGAAATCATATAAATTCGTCGCTTTTAACATTTCTTCCACACGCTGAACACGTGTCGAGGAAGCCAGACCAACCCGCCATCCATTAATCTTCAAAAACTGCAATAGTTCTCTTGCACCGGTTTTTAACGGCACACCGTTTTTCTCTATTTTTTCATCAAACATTCGGTGCGTCTCCTCACGAAACTGTGCATAATCTAATTTATCGCCATACGTTTTGGAAAATACCTTTTTTGTTCCTTCCGATGACACGCCAATCACCTGATAAAAAACATCCTCAATACCGGTCAGCATAAATTTACCGGCAGCAAATTTCCAGCATGAAAAGACGAGATTTTCTGTATCAAACAGAACACCATCCATATCAAAAATTATCTGCTTTTTCATCCGGGTATTCATCTCCATTTCTTTATACATAGATTCTACCGCTTTAGTATAGCAAAAAATAGAGGTAAAGGCAATTTGTATTAAAACATCCGCTCATGCATATATTATTATTGCAGATTTATCACATATACTGCTTGCATTTGGCGGATATGTGTGATAATATGTCTGTAGTGATTAGGTTGCAGAAACTTGCGATGCCTGCGACCGGAAGGAAGACCTGCGGGCCTTCCTTTTTTATACCAAAATTTTATGGGAGGATTTTTATGCAAAAGAAATTAACGAAACCTTTTATTACATACTTTGAACAATTAAATAACCTAATTCAAAAAAAGCATCTTAATATTTCCAATCTATCCTATGCCAAAAACAAATTACTAAACATTGGCTATTACTCTTTAATTGATGGCTACAAGGATATATTTTACAATCCAATGACAAGAACTTACGAAAAAGGTACAAACTTTACAGATATTGTTGCCTTATACGACTTCGATGAAAATCTTCGTTCGCTTGTTTTTAAATATATTTGCCATATTGAGCAAAAAATCCGTTCGCTGATTTCCTATTCTTTCTGCGAAGTTTTTTCTGAAAATCAAGCAGCATATTTAAACTCTGCAAACTATAATATTTCTAAAACAAATCGTTATCATATTTCAAAACTAATTTCTAAATTAACATATGAGGCCACAAAAAACACAGAACACAATTATGTTGTATATCAGCGAAACACCTATGGAAATGTTCCATTGTGGGTAATAATGAAAACTCTTACCATGGGACAAACTTCCAAAATGTACTCCTTTATGCACCCTAGCATAAAATCTAAAATCAGTATCCATTATGACAACATTACAGAAAAAGAATTAATCCAATATTTAAGGATTTTTACTATATTTCGTAATCTATGTGCACATAACGAGCGACTTTTTTCTTTCCAAACACGCTTTGAAATACCTGACACTGTATTACATAAAAAACTTGGCATTCCTCAAAAAGGTACCCAATATCTTTACGGCAAACACGATGTATTTGCATTATTAATAGCATTTCGATATATGCTTGACACAGAGGATTTTATAATTTTCAAGAGGAAACTAACCCAATTATTTAACACTTTTACAAAAGCAACCTCTCAATCCCAAAGAGACAAACTTCTCAAAGCAATGCATTTCCCACCGAATTGGTCAAGCATCACGCGCTACAAATTATGCTAGCAGTCGGTAATAATATATCATTTGCCTCCTGTCCTTTCATTTGATATACTATTGGTATGCTTAACTAGGAGGACTTTTTATATGATAACCATACCACTTGATAATACCGACTTAAAACCTTTTTATATACAGATTTATGAATACATCCGCAAAGAGATATTGAACGGAAATATTGCTGCAGAAGAAAAACTGCCATCGGCGCGTAATTTAGCCGCGAACCTAAATGTGAGCCGGAGCACGGTGGATACCGCCTACGACCAGTTGGTTGCTGAAGGATATCTGGACGCCCGCCCAAGACAGGGATATTTTGCAAACCACGTTACGCATTTAAAGCAAATCCCGACTTCTGCTCCACAAAAAGAAAACACCGAAAAAAACACAAAGGAAGCACCACCGGTACGCTTTGATTTTAACCCGGATTCCATTGATTTAGAACATTTTCCTTATTCGATTTGGAAATCCATCGGAAAAAACCAGCTGGATTTACCATCCAATTTTAGTGCCGGTGATGCCAAAGGGGATTTACCGCTTCGTCAGGCAATTGCGGATTATCTTCGTGGCTCCCGCGGAGTTATATGCCGCCCGGAACAAATTATCATCGGTGCCGGACTTTCCAATCTTCTTCAGATGCTCTGCATCCTTTTTTCCGGGGAAACCATATTTGCCATGGAAGACCCCGGATATTTGAGTGCGCGTCAGGTTCTCTCGACCAATGGTTATTCCATTCTGGATATTCCGCTAAAGGAAAACACCATGGATGTTTTGGCACTTGCAAAAACAAACGCGGACATCTGCTATGTAACGCCAAGCCATCAGTTTCCGCTCGGCAGTGTTATGCCGGTTTCCACCAGACAAAAGCTTCTGCACTGGGCAGAAAAGAAAGAAAACCGCTATATTTTGGAGGATGACCACGACAGCGAATTCCGCTATAAAGGAAAACCGATTCCCGCGCTGCAAAGTTTAGACAAAGCAGGAAAGGTCATCTATATCGGAACATTTTCCAAAGCCATTTCACCTGCTATAAGAACCGGTTACATGGTGTTGCCGATGGCATTGCTGCCACGTTTTGAACGTCTGATTGACAATTACTCCTGCCCGGTTTCACGTATTGAGCAGGCAATTTTAACCGATTTTATTAAACAGGGATACTTTGAAAAACACTTAAACCGCATGAGAAAAATATACAAAGGGAAACACGACTGCATGATGGAACAACTGCAGAAGTATTTCCCTGAAAAAATTCTTGAAATATCCGGCGACAATGCCGGGTTATATGTGCTTATCCGTTATTTGGGACCACAGACTGAAGAAGAAATATTACGCAGAGCACAAACACTTGGTATGCCGTTAAAATCATTAAAGGGATATTACCAGAATCTTCCTTTCCACTATCTTCCAACTTTTCTTCTCGGTTTTGCAAACCTCAGTGAAGAAACGATTTCGGATGCCATTCGCTCTCTTTCTGAGAAAGTATTTGCTTCGCCAAAACCGTATCTCTTGTAATCTGTTCTTTTAATTGCGTAAGAGAAGCAAACTTTCTCTCTTCCCGCAAAAATGAGACAAAGTATGCTGTTAATTCTTTGTCATATAAATCACCGGAGAAATTAAACAGCCAAACCTCAAAGCCGACTTCATTCTCACCGGGGATGGTCGGCTTTACTCCAAGGTTACAAATTCCTCTATATCTTTTTCCTTCAACATCAACGAAAACCGCGTACACACCATATGGTGGCAGCACTTTATGAGCATCCGGGTATATATTTGCCGTTGGTGTTTCCATCGTCCGTCCCAGCTGATTTCCCTTTCGTACTACACCGGTAAGAAAATAAGGCGTCCCCAAAAGTTCATTTGCCTGTTCCATCTTACCGGTTCCAATCAACGAGCGGATTCTGGTACTGCTCACAACTTCACCGCCTAATTCCAATTTAGAAAGAACCGTTACCGAAAAACCAAGTTTTTCTCCTAACTGCTGCAGTGTATTTGTATCGCCGCTTCTGCCGGCGCCAAAGCGAAAATCACTGCCAACGATGACCGATGCAGCATCGCAGGTATCGCACAATAATTTTTTTGCAAACTCCTCCGGTGTCTGGCTGCAAAATTCCTTTGTCAAAGGAATCTCAAGCAGACAGTCGATTCCTAAATATTCTGCTAATTTTTCTTTTTCATAAGGCGTATACAAAACCTTCGCTTCATCCACGGAAAACGAAATCATAACAATCGGTTTGTTTTCTTTTTTTGCCTGTTCAATCAGCAGACGGTGTCCTCTATGAATCCCGTCAAATTTGCCGATACAAACCGCTGTCTGTTTTCCCTGAAACTCTAAATTTCGTATTATTTTCATACGTCATTCCTCTATTCTAAAACATCTTCACTACGAAATACTTATCCTCCTTTTGGCGGTATTCGTAAATCGCATAAAATTCATTCTCCATGGAATACATTCTTACCTGCTCTTTGTCTTTTGGGGTCTGATATGAAGTATCTTTTCTTGCAATGCAGTTTCCATTAAGTAAAAGGCGCAGTGCTTCATCCGATACCACACAGTCTTTTAAATCTGAAAACATGGCATCAATCGGAATCAGATAATCCTGTATCTTTCTCTCTTTTACTGCCTGCTCTATCTGTCCTAACGTAAGTGCCTGCTCTAAAAAAAACTCAGAAACACGAGTGCGCACAAGAGTTTTCATCGCCGCACCGCACCCAAGGAACTCTCCAATATCTTTGCAAAGTGTACGGATATACGTTCCTTTGGAACAGCTTACTTCTATCGTAAATTCATTTTCCGAAAAATCAATCGACAACACTTTAATTCCGTAAATTGTCACCTTGCGGGCTTTCCGCTCAACTTCTTTCCCCTGTCTTGCCAATTCATAAAGTTTCTTGCCATTTATTTTTATGGCAGAATACATCGGCGGAACCTGTTCGATTTCACCCACAAACTTAGAAACTGCCCATTCAATTTGCTCTTTCGTAACCGACACCGGATGTTTGGCAAGGATTTCTCCTGTCATATCCTCAGTATTTGTAATGACACCTAATTTTACAACTGCACGATAAGTCTTATCCTTGTCCGTGAGAAGCCCGCAGACTTTTGTTGCCTTCCCTATGCATACAGGAAGCACACCGGTCGCATCAGGGTCGAGCGTTCCGGTATGCCCTATTTTTTTCATATGAAGAATGCCGCGCAGTTTTGCCACCACATCGTGAGAAGTAAAACCACGCTCTTTATACACATTAATAATTCCATTCATGTTTGACTACCCCAGCTGTTTTTCAATATGCCCGGTCAAATTATTGATTACATCAAATGCAGAGCCTTTAATGGCACAGCCTGCCGCTCTTACGTGACCGCCGCCACCAAAATAGCGGGCGATAACACTGACATCGACAATCTCATTCGAGCGCATGCTTACCTTAAACTCGCCCGGTTCTCTCTCATCAAGTAAAATTGCCACCTCGACACCCTCTGTCGTTCGCATTTCATCAATAATTCCATCCAGATCCGATGGCTTTGCCTCATACAATTTCATCACATTCTGACGCACAACAGAAAACAAACAGCGCCCATCCATAATGCGGACACTTTCCATCAGACAGCGTCCCATAATTTGAAGCTGTTTATACGTTTTTCGGTAGAAACTGTCATCGATAATCTTGCCAAACGGGATTCCAAAAGCAATCAGCTTTCCGGCAATTTCCATAGTCTCTTTTGTTGTGTTTGAATGTTTAAACACACCGGTATCATGGACGATTCCGGTATAGAGTGCACCGGCAATGCCGGCATCTAACTTTTCTTCCTCCATCAAACCATACAAAATCTCACAGGTTGAACTTGCTTCTTTTACAACATTTTCATTACCAAACTTTGTATTTGTAATGTGGTGATCAATATTTAACACATACGGCGTTTTTTCCATCACCTTTTGTGCATCACCAAGACGCTCCTCATCTCCGCAGTCAAGGGAAATAAACAGGTCATAGGAAGGCTTTTCACAAAAAGCATCTTCCTCCTTTAGGTAATCAAAAGCATCCGGTATCTCTTCCACATAAACACAGACCTGTTTGTCCGGATAATTCTTTTTTATGTACCGGAACAATCCCATACAGGAACCGATACAATCGCCATCCGGGCGCACATGCCCGCCAATGGCAATCGTTTCTGCTTTTTCTATTGCTGACAGCAATTGACTCATTCGCTGTCACCCCCGTCCTCATCACGGTGATTCAACTCGCGGATTTTCTTCGACATCTCCACACCATACTCAATGGAAGTATCCAGAATAAATGTTAATTCCGGTGTATTCCTGAGATTCATACGGTGCGCTAACTGATGTCTGGCGTAAGCGGCACTCTTTTTGAGTCCCTCCATCGTCTTTTCCTTCGCCTCATCATCGCCGAGAACGCTCACATAAATTTTAGCGAATTTCAAATCCGGCGTTACTTCACAAGCCATCACCGAAGTCATCGGATGAATTCGCGGATCCTTAATGTCTTCGCGGATAATCTGGCTCATTTCACGCTGTACTTCGCTGTTAATACGAATATTTTTTACACTGTTTTTTCTCATTTTCCATCTCCGTTCCTAACGATTTGACTATCTCGGAACCTCAACCATCTTGTAGCATTCAATCTGGTCTTCTTCCTGCAAATCATTAAATCCATCAAATACAAGACCACATTCATAACCGGCAGCCACTTCTTTGACATCGTCTTTGAAACGCTTCAAGCTTGACAAATCGCCCTCGAAAATCTGCTCGCCCTCACGCGTAATACGTGCACGACATCCGCGCTCAATCTTACCGTCCAAAACGTAAGAACCGGCAATCGTACCAACACCGGAAGCCTTGAATGTCTGACGGACTTCTGCATGAGCAATGACTTTTTCCTCATAAATCGGCTCAAGCATACCTTTCATCGCTGCCTCAATATCTTCGATTGCATCATAAATGACACGATACAAGCGCACATCTACATTTTCTCTGTCTGCTGTCTCTTTTGCTGCATTATCAAGTCGAATGTTAAATCCAATGATAATCGCGTTGGATGCACTTGCCAAACTTACATCGGACTCATTAATCGCACCAACGCCGCCATGAATCACACGTACAGCAACTTCTTCGTTACTTAATTTCACAAGACTCTGTTTTACAGCCTCAACAGAGCCCTGCACATCAGCTTTGATAATTAAGTTCAATTCTTTGACATTACCTGCCTGAATCTGACTAAACAGTCCATCCAAAGAAAGTTTCTTCGCTTTTGTTTCCTCCAAAAGTTTATCTTTACCCTGGTCTACATAAGCCTGTGCAATCTGTTTTGCTTCTTTATCATTTTCTGTAGCAACAAAAATTTCTCCGGCACTTGGCACGCCATTCAGACCAAGAATCTCAACCGGTGTCGAAGGTGTTGCCTGTTTTACACGCTCTCCCTTGTGGTCAAGCATCGCACGGACTTTACCATAAGCAGTTCCTACGGCAATATGGTCACCAACGTTTAATGTACCTTTCTGTACCAAAACGGTTGCAACCGGTCCACGTCCTTTATCCAGCTGCGCTTCAATTACAATACCTCTTGCACGGCGTTTTGGATTTGCTTTGAGTTCCAAAACTTCCGCTGTCAGAATAATCATTTCCAAAAGATTTGAAATACCTTCTTTTGTATGTGCCGATACCGGGCAGAAAATCGTACTTCCGCCCCACTCTTCCGGAATCAGTTCATATTCTGATAACTCTTGTTTTACTCGCTCAATGTTTGCGCCTTCTTTATCAATTTTGTTAATTGCTACAATAATTTCTACACCGGCTGCTTTGGCATGGTTAATCGCTTCTACCGTCTGCGGCATAACACCATCATCCGCTGCGACAACAAGCACTGCCACGTCTGTTGACTGTGCACCACGCATACGCATAGAAGTAAATGCCTCATGTCCCGGTGTATCCAAAAATGTAATTTTTTCACCATTAATGCGGACAACATAAGCACCGATATGCTGTGTAATACCACCAGCCTCATGCTCTGTCACATCGGTTTCACGAATGGCATCCAAAAGGGAAGTCTTACCATGGTCAACGTGACCCATTACGCAGACAACCGGTGGACGTTTTTTCATCTTGCTTTCGTCCTCTTCTTCCTCTTTCAGAAGTTCTGCTACCATATCTACTTTTTCTTCCAGTTCCGCAATAATATCGAAAGAAAGAGCAATTTCTTCTGCTTCATCAAAAGTGATTTCCTGATTCAGAGAAACCATCTGACCCTGCATAAATAATTTCTTAACCAAAGCTGCCGCCGGCATCTTCATCTTATCTGCCAATTCGCGGATGGTTAAAGATTCCGGAATTGTAATCTGCTTAATATCTTCTTCCGGCTCCTGTTTTACCGGTTCCGGCTTAATGAAAGCACCCTTACGGTTCGGGTCTTTCTTAGAGCGGATTCTGCTCATTTCTTCTTTTGTACTCTTGCGGTATCCGCCAGTCTTATTATTTCTATCATCTTTCTTACGGTTTCTCTGGCGGGAGTTTTTCTGCTCCTGCTTAATTCCGTCAAAACCACTCTGTGCCTTCTCGAAACGTTCAAATACGCGGTTATTATTGCCATTACCGTTTCCGTTTCGGCGGTTATCTCCGCGCGAATTTTGTCCATTGTTATTGCCGCGGCGGTCTCTGTCATTTCTGTCGTTTCGGCGGCCGTTGTTATTGCCATTATTCCCGCGGTTATCCGGACGGGAACCATTACCGTTTCCATTTCGGCGGTCTCTATCGTTTCTGTCATTTCTATCGTTACGTCCCTGACCGTTATTGTTTGGCTTACGGTAATTATCGTTTTTCTTTGGCTGCTGAGGTTTCTGTGAAAAAACTTTTTTCTCTTCCGGCTTCTTCTCTGCCTTCTCTTCCGGCTTCTTTTCTTCCGGCTTTTTCTCCTCCGGCTTTTTCTCCTCCGGCTTCTTTTCTACCTTAGGTTCTTCTTTCTTTTCTTCCACTTTCTTCTCAACCTTAGGCTCTTCTTTTTTCTCAACCTTTGGCTCCTCTTTAACCGGTGTTTTTACTTCCTCTTTTGGCTCTGCCTTTGCTGCCGCTTTTTTCTTCTTGAAATAATTCATCAGAAATCCAATTGCTTCGTCTTCGATATTGCTGTTTGCACCTTTTACTTCGAATCCGTTCTCATTTAAAAGTGTTACCAAATCGCCACTTTTTATATTTTTGTCCTGCTGCTGTATGCTTCGGGCAATCTCATATATTTTCATTTTTGCCATACTTTGTTACCTCCAAATCTAAATTCTTGCCAATTGCTTTTGCAAATCCACTATTTGTCACCGCTACAGACGCCCGGAATTCCTTTCCGATTGCCTTGCCAAGCATTTCTTTGTCCCCAAACTCCACATAAGGAACATGGTAAAAATGACACGAATCTGCAAATTTCTTTTTGGTATTACCGGATGCATCTTTGGCAACTATAACGAGTCTTGCAATCCCCTCACGAATCGCTTTCTCCGTCATAAATTCTCCGCTGACCACATCGCCGGCCTTCATCGCCAGTCCTAAAGAACCAAGGACCTTTCTAATCTGTACCATCTTTTAACTGCCTTTCTAACAATAGATACGTTTCTTCTTTTACATTCATTCGGAATGACCGGCTTAGGGCGTTGCTTTTCCATGCTTTTTTCAAACACTCCTCATTCGCACAAAGATACGCTCCTCTGCCATTTTTTCGTCCCGTACGGTCAAGCATAATTTCGCCTTCCTTTGTTTTCACGACACGAATTAAATCCTGTTTATCCCTGCACGCTCTGCAGGCAATACACTGTCTTTGTGGTTTTTTACGCTCCTGCATGCCGCATTCCTCCTTTCCATATCATAAAAGAACTTACGATAAACTTTGTGTTTCGCTCTTAATATCGATTTTGTATCCTGTCAATCGGGCAGCCAGTCTTGCATTCTGACCCTCTTTACCAATGGCAAGAGACAACTGATAATCCGGAACAATGACCTCTGCACTCTTTTCGCTAGGATCAACCGTAACCGATACGACTTTGGATGGGCTGAGAGCATGCTCAATGAAAATGGCCGGATCTTCGTTCCACTCTACAATGTCAATTTTTTCTCCATATAACTCATCAACTACAGCATTGACACGCGCACCGTTCATACCAACACAGGCACCTACGGCATCCACATCAGGATTGTTGCTGTAAACCGCAATCTTAGAACGGGAACCTGCTTCACGGGATACATTTTTAATTTCCACAACACCACTCTGAATTTCAGCAACTTCGGATTCAAACAAACGTTTTACCAGTTCCGGATGTGTACGTGAAATCACAATTCTCGGTCCTCTTGGTGTATCTTTTACTTCTGTTACATAAAGTTTAATTCTGTCATGTGCCTCAAAGTGCTCACTTGGAACCTGCTCCTGTTTGGTAAGTACGGCATCAATTTTGCCAATATTTACATTATAATTTCCATTGTTATAACGCTGTACCATACCGGTTACAATATCATGCTCTTTTTCATAATACTGTTCAAACAGCACTTTTCTTTCTTCTTCACGAATTTTCTGAACAACAACCTGTTTTGCTTTCTGGGCTGCAATACGTCCAAAGTTTTTCGGTGTCACCTCAATACTGACGGTCTCACCAAGTCCGGTTCCCGGATATTTCACCTCTGCCTCTGTCTGAGACATTTCAAGCATGGCATCCTCTACTTCTTCTACGACAACCTTATCCTGATACACATGGAACTCGCCTGTCTCACGGTCTAAATTCACACGGATATTATCCGCTTTTCCATACTCATTTTTGCATGCTGCCACAAGTGAATTTTCAATAGCCTCAAGCAAAATCTCTTTGCTGATATCCTTTTCTTTCTCAATGGCATTTAATGCCTCAATTAATTCCGGATTTCCTTTCTTTGCTGCTGTCTTTTTCATTTTTTCTATTATCCTCCTATTCAATCATTCTATCGTATGTCTGCAACGACTTAAAAAGTTATATATTTGCGAATCAGCGCAATTTCTTTGACCGGCGTTTCCATCTCTCTGTCATCCATTGAAAGAACAATCGTCTCCGTATCTTCCCGATACTCCTTCAATACACCAACAAATTCTTTGGCTGAATATTTTTTACCTTTTTCTTCCCATGTAACCGGTGAAAACAATTTCATCTCCACATCCTCACCGATGTTTCTCATAAAGTCTTTCGGCTTCTTAAACGGACGCAGTAATCCCGGCGAACTGACTTCCAAAATATAAGATTCCTCAATGAAATCGTCTTTGTCCATCTCATCACTCAGCTCATGATTTACAAGGGTAAGGTCATCAATCGTAATGCCGCCTTCCTTATCAATATAAACCCGAAGATGCCAGCTTCCCGCTTCCTTGACAAATTCCACATCTACCAGTTCAAATTGGTGTTTTTGCAGAATTGGCTCTACTAAAGCCTCTGTCTTTTGTACATAGTCCTGATGTTTACTCAATTCAAAACCTCTTTTCTTTAGCCGGAATGACTTCCGTCTGTATTTGAATCTACACGAAAAGAATGAGTGGACCAAAGTCCACTCATATCAATTAACAGTATCTTCATATAATAAAGTAACACAATTTCCTATGTTTGGCAAGAACTTTTTTATTTTAATGCTTCAATCATTGCCTCATAAGACTTCTTTGGCACATAAGAATATACCGTTTTGTACTTACCGGTTGTCTCGTCCTTAACTCTAACGCTCTTTCTTGTAAAGAACAATGGCTTACAACTGCCGCGCCAGGATGTCTGATCGCTGATTCCCCATACCGTAATGCCGGTAATTCCTTTCGGGCTTATGGTCTTGTCACGGTTTTTCTGAATATCTACAATCTGCTTAATAAAATCTTTCGTAAAGGCAGCTTGGTCAGCATCGGTTTCCTTTTCATTTTTATAAGCATATGTCGGCGTTCTTCCATCCGTATCGTCCGTATCAAAATTAATCGTAATATCAAGTTCCGTAATCTGAACTTCGAGTCCTGCATTAATAAATGCTTTTAATGCATTTCCATATTCTTCGAGAGTCGGACGCTTAATATCCACGTGGCTCTGCATACCGATACCGCCACAGATTTTCGCTTCCTCTCCTTCATTAATATAGGAAATAAGCGCAAGTTCATCGTCTACACTAAAATATGTGTCATAATCATTGTAGAACAAAGTAACTTTATTCTGAACATTTTGCTTCTTCAATTCATCATAAGCATATTCAAACGCTGCTTTTACATACGTAGGCTTCAATCCCATATCACCGTATACACTAACCCATGTTGTCGCTGCGGCAGCATTCGAACGATGAATGTATTCATTTAACACATCCCATGCATATACGATTGAACCAACTTCTCCGGTCAATTCTTTTTCTTTCTGCATCGTATATCGCATTACTGTTCGAACGAAAAACTCAAGACGGGCATTCATCGTTGCTTCATCTACAACCGCCTCGTTATCATCGTAATTCTTCTTAAAAAACCATGTTGGTGTCTGCTGATGCCACATCAGAGTATGTGCACGCATACGGATGTTATGCTGTTTGGCAATTGCAAGTACACCATCAATCGTTTCCAATGTAAGTTCCGGAACTGTGGATTCCTTGTAATCGTCACTAATCACATATCCTTTTGCCTTGGCATCTGCAACAGAAATTGTAGTCTTTTTATTCAGCATGTTATCCGGCTTCATTTCATTTTCCAATGTAAAACTATTGAAATGTTTGTCGACAAATTCCATGGTACTTGCATCCTGCATTTCCTTACGCTTATTCCATGTCTGGTTATAAGTCAAACATGTTCCGACATTGTCAATCACACCTTTAAAAATTTCTTTCATTGCCGGTGTCGTATCCTGTGGTTCGGCAGTTGCGGTTGCCGTCGGTTTAGCTGTCGGCACTTCCGTTGTCTTTGGCGCATTGGAAGGTGATGTTGTCGGCGTATTCACCGGGGTCTTAGTCACTTTAGGTGCTTTCTTTTTCACCGTAATTTTACAAACCAGCTTCTTTGTTTTCTTACCTTTTTTAATTATTGCTGTCAAAGTAGTCTTACCGGCTTTCTTTGCCGTCACTTTCACTGCATATTTACCGCTCTTTTTGAAAGATGCAGTCTTTTTACTTTTTATCTTCCATGATACTTTATACTTCTTGGCATTCTTTACGGTAACCTTTTTTGTTTTCCCAACCGTAATTGATACGCTCTTTTTTGATAGTTTCGGCTTGGCAGCCGCCTCTGATGTAATCCCCTGTACTCCGGCAAATGAACTAATAACCATTGCCGCTGTGAGAACCTTGGCGAGTACCACCTTTGTTTTTCTCATGATAAGTAATACCTCCTTCGCATGTATTATATCTACGATAATATATTATATATACTGTCAGAGCCAATATAAATGTACTATTATATGAAATTGATGAATTATTCTATTCTAAAAGGGGGGTGATCTATATATGATATTTTCCACAAAAAAAGAAAGGTCTCCTGACCTTTCTCCAAAAGAAAAATTTCAATATGTTTAATAAAGTAAAAAGTAGTCCGTAGGGGAATCGAACCCCTGTTTCTGCCGTGAGAGGGCAGCGTCTTAGCCGCTTGACCAACGGACCATCAACAATTGATATCATACTACAGACGAAAACAAATTGCAAGTACTTTTTTTATTTTTTTGAAAAAAAGCAAAAAATACATATTAAAGCTATTTTTTCAGTCGATTAATCAGATTCGCTAATCTTGACAATTCTCCCCTCTGACAATATACTAAAAAGGCGGCAAAAGCCGCCTTACATTTATTATATTTAAGAAAGAAGGGATACGATGCGTTCTTCCAACGACCGCGAATCAGCCACTTACACGCGCAGTGCTCTCATCTGCTTTGTCTGTGTGGGCATCTGTCTGTATTTTGATATACAGAAATACACAAAAACCGGCTTTACCTTTGACCGGGAATTTTTCATATCACTCGTTTTTTATGTTTTGCTGACCGTCCTTGGTATCCGCTCCATCCTCAAAGGACGGAAGTTGAAAAAGGACGAATAGTTATCACATAAAATCTAACAATGACATCTGGTCGCTGAGCGGGAGGTCGCCGAGCATTCCCATCTCCCGCATCTTATCCACAATCGTTCCGCTGACTTTACTGCGGGTTTTAAAGTTTTCACATGAAGTAAACGGGCCATCTTTTGCGGCTTCCACAACACCTTCTGCCGCCTTATCCCCCATACCATCAATTGTATTTAATGCCGGCATAAGTTTCCCGTCAATAATTTGGAAATGTTTCGCCTTTGCCTGAAATATATCAATCGGCATAAATTCATAGCCTCTGGCATACATTTCCTGAACAATTTTCATATCGCCATACGCTGCTTCTTCTTTGGGAGACAGCTGCTTTGCGGACAAACGCTTTTTGTAGTCTTTCATCGTCGTCTCTAACCGCTCTCTTCCCTGACACATCAACTCATAGTCAAATGCTTTTGCGCGAATGCTGAAGAAAGCCGCATAATAAGCAAGTGGATAATACACCTTAAAATATGCGATACGAAATGCCATCATGACATAGGCAACCGCATGAGCTTTCGGGAACATGTACTTAATCTTTCCACAGGATTCAATGTACCAATCCGGTACTCCCGCCTGTTTCATTGTCTCCTTCCATTCTTCCCACTGTGGCACTTTTCCTTTCGCCACCAGTCCTTTACGAACTTTTTCCATGATATTAAATGCCGTGCCGTCTTCCACGCCTGTGTGTATTAAATACGTCATAATATCATCACGCGTACAGATTGCGGTAGACAGTGTACAGTCACCTCTTGCAATGTAATACTGCGCATTATTAAGCCACACATCCGTACCATGTGACAAACCGGAAATACGCACAAGGTCCGAGAAGTTTTTCGGTTTCGTATCACGAAGCATCTGCATAACAAATTCCGTACCAAACTCCGGCACACCAAGGCTTCCCAAATCCAGTCCCATCAAATCATCCGGCGTAACACCCAGTGCCGATGTATTGTTAAACAACGACAACACCTGCTCATCATCGAGCGGAATATTTAAGGCATTGACACCGGTCAAATCCTCAAGCATCTTAATAATGGTAGGATCATCGTGTCCGAGTATATCAAGTTTTAACAGGTTATGGTCAATCTTATGATAATCAAAATGCGTTGTAATAATGGATGTTGTCTGGTCATTTGCCGGATGCTGCACCGGTGTAAACGTGTCAATTGTCCATCCCATTGGAAGTACAACAATTCCTCCCGGATGCTGTCCGGTCGTACGGCGCACGCCAACACAGCCCTCCAACAGACGCTCAATTTCCACCGTCCGCTTAGGAATTCCTTTCTCCTCAAAATAATTTTTCACATAACCGTATGCCGTCTTATCCGCAAGTGTACCTACCGTACCGGCACGGAATGTCTGTCCGGCACCAAAAATAACTTCCGTATATGCATGGGCTTTACTCTGGTATTCACCGGAAAAGTTCAAATCAATATCCGGCTCTTTATCCCCGTAAAATCCAAGGAATGTTTCAAACGGTATGTCATGTCCATCGCGCACAAGTTCTGCCCCGCAATTCGGACATTTCTTCGGCGGCATATCAAATCCGGAACTGCCGGCAAACGCTTTTACCTCGTCCGAATCAAAATCCGAATAATGGCATTTTTCGCAGTAATAATGTGCCGGAAGCGGATTTACCTCTGTGATACCGGACATTGTAGCAACGAAAGAAGAACCAACGGAACCACGCGAACCAACAAGATACCCATCCTCATTCGATTTCCACACAAGCTTCTGTGCAATAATATACATTACGGCAAATCCGTTGGAAATAATGGAGTTTAACTCCCTCTCCAGCCGCTCCGAAACCTGCACCGGTAAATTTTCCCCGTACATACTGTGCGCCTTATTGTAACAAATATCACGAAGCTCCTGATCGGAATTTTCAATAACCGGCGGACATTTATCCGGAAATACCGGCGATATCTTCTCAATCTGATCGGCAATCAAATTCGTATTCGTTATAACAACTTCTTCTGCTTTTTCCTCTCCTAAGTAGGAAAATTCCGAGAGCATCTCCTCAGTTGTTCTAAAATAAAGTGGCGGCTGTTTACCATCATCCATCTTTTTACCGGCAAGCAGAATTGTACGGTAAATATCATCCTCCGGGTCAAGGAAATGGACATCACAGGTAGCGCAGACAGGCTTGTTATATTTTTCGCCAAGCCTTACAATCCGGCGATTCATTTCCTTTAAATCATCCCATGTATTGATGTTTGCGTAGGCACCTTTTTCCTTGTCAAACATAAATTCATTGTTGCCAATCGGCTGAATTTCCAGATAATCATAGAAATCCACCAATTCTTCAATTCTCTCCTCGTCTGCATCATCTAACAGTGCACGGTACAGTTCGCCCGCCTCACATGCCGAACCAAGAATCAATCCTTCCCTATATTTCATTAACTGACTCTTTGGAATACGTGGACGTCTGGCATAATAATCCAAATGTGCCATTGATACCAGATGATACAAATTCACACGTCCAACTTCATTTTTTGCAAGAATAATCGCATGATAACTCGGCTTTTTCTTAATGATTTCCGGTGCCGAATGCGTCCTCTCATATAACGCCTTCAAATCTGTAATGCCCTGTTTTTCTAACATTCGGATCATTTTCTCAAAAATTTCCGCAGTTGCCTCAGCATCTTCGACCGCGCGATGGTGATTCACAAGTGAAATCTTCATCGTCTTTGCCACATTATCAAGCGTATATTTCGCCAGATGTGGAAATAACACACGTGCCACACCAACCGTATCTACAACCGTATAATGAATATCTCTGCCCTGCTCGGCTCCTTTTTTGCAGATAAAACTATAGTCAAATCCGGCATTGTGGGCAACTAATACACACCCCTTGCAAAAGTCAAGGAATTCCGGAAGTATCGTCTCGATTTTTGGCGCATCACTTACCATGTCATCCGTAATACTTGTCACGTCAGTAATTCTCGGTGGAATTGCTACCTCCGGATTTACAAATGTACTGAAGCGGTCCGTGATTTTTCCCTTTTCCACTTTTACCGCACCAATTTCAATAATGCGGTTTCTCGTTGGCGAAAAACCGGTTGTTTCCAAGTCAAAGACAACAAACGAATCCTGCAAAGTCTGCCCTTCTTCATTGACAACGGTATCGTCCAAATCGTCTACTAAGTATGCCTCACAGCCATAAATCACCTTAAAATTATCATCTTTAATGGCATGGTCGGCATCCGCAAAAGACTGAACAACACCATGGTCAGTAATTGCAATGGCAGGGTGTCCCCACTCCTGTGCTCTTGTTACCAATTTCTGACAGTCTACCACCGCATCCATATCACTCATCTGCGTATGTGCATGAAGTTCCACACGTTTTACCGGCGCCTCGTCTTTTCTGCCAACGCGGAAATCATCAATTTCTTTGGCACCATCTATGTTTTTAATGACAAGTTCCTTTGAATAATCATCAAAAGAAGCATGCCCTTTTACTTTTACATAATTTCCGCCCTTTATAAACTCAGAAAGAGACAATTCCTCTGCCTTTGTTTTTTTCACAAACATAAGACAGCGAATCGTATCGGTAAAATCCGTAATAGCAAAAGAAATTATCAATTTTTCACCATTACTGAATTCTCGTTCTTCCACACTTCGAATCATACCGGCGATAACGACTTCTCCAATTTCGTCCACAATATCGCTGATTGGCATAACTGCCCCTTCCACATTGGAGCCAAAAAACACACCGGGGTCTCTTGTCTTTTTTTTCTTTGCCACATACGTTTTCTTTTTTTGTATCTTGCGTGCCTCTTCCACCGCTTCTTCATTTTCTTTCTCTTCTTTTTTTCGTACTACTGTATAAACTTCCGGCTCCTTGTTAATCTTTCGCTCCTTCTTCTCATAGCGAAAAGAAATATCCACTTCCTGATCGAAACTGCGTTTTAATCGTTTGGATAAAAATTCTTTAATTTCCTTACTTTTTTCATGACACAAAAAATCATCGTCACAGGTTAAAACAATCGAGTTTCCGTCTACTTCAAATGGATGGCTGCAAAACTTCATATGTTCAATCGTGTCATGTTCTTTTAACTCTTCTTTTAAAATTTCTTCGCATTTTTCCACCAGTTCATCCACATCATAAGACGCTGCAAACGGGTAATACATCTCTAACTTTGGCTGCACTCCCATTTTACGGAACACCTGTGAATACAAAGCATGCTCCATCGTATGTATCGTCCGTCTGTGGAGCAGCTGGTCACTTTGACAGTAAATAAAGGCCAGCATCTTCGTACGCGATGCACTGACCTTCTCTACCATAGTTCCTGAAAAATAATTATATAAGGAGTCCTCGATTGATAATTCCGGAAATGCTTCAAAAAAATGTACCACAAAAATCAACCCTTTCTCAATCTTTCCAGTGTAAAAGTTCCTGCCGCAAAGTTTCTAACAGCTCGCTTTCCGGCACTTTCTTTACAATTTCGCCCTTCTTAATTAATAAACCTTCACCAATTCCTCCGGCAATCCCGATATCGGCTTCCTTTGCCTCACCCGGACCATTTACCGCACAGCCCATAACGGCAACTTTAATATCCAAATCAAAATCTTTCACCATCTCTTCTACTTTATCGGCCAATGAAATCAAATCAATCTGGGTACGTCCGCAGGTCGGACAGGACACAACCTGTACACCGCCTTTATAAAGTCCTAATGTCTGCAAAATCAGTTTTGCTGCCTGCACCTCTTTCACCGGGTCTCCGGTAAGAGAAACACGAATGGTATCACCAATTCCCTGATACAAAATCGTACCAAGACCAACTGCCGATTTAATACTTCCCGAATACACAGTTCCCGATTCCGTAATTCCTACATGCAGAGGAAAATCCGTCTGTTTTGCCAGTTCTTCATGTGCTTTGATACACATTAAAACATCTGAGGACTTGATACTGATTACCAAATTATCATATCCCATGTCCGTAATCATGGACACCTTGTCAAGTGCACTCTCAACCAGCCCCTGCGCAGTGACACCGCCATATTTTTCAACCAGATTTTTTTCCAGAGAGCCACTGTTTACGCCAACGCGGATTGGCACCTGACGCTCTTTGCAACAGTCAACAACCGCCTTTATTCTCTCATTGCTGCCAATGTTTCCCGGATTAATTCTTATTTTATCTGCACCGTGTTCCACTGCCGCAATGGCAAGGCGGTAATCAAAATGAATGTCCGCCACCAAAGGAATGTGAATCTGTTTTTTTATCTCTTCCAGAGCTTTTGCCGCTTCCATTGTCGGAATGGCACAGCGGATAATTTCACAGCCAGCCTTCTCAAGCTGTAAAATCTGAGATACCGTCGCTTTCACATCTTCTGTTTTCGTATTTGTCATAGATTGAATGGCAATCGGATTTGTGCCGCCGATTGTCACTTTTCCAATCTGAATTTCCTTTGTTTTATGACGCATTCTTTTCAACCCCTTTTACTAGAACAAATTGATAATATCATGCCCAAGAATGACTACCATTAACAGCATCAAGAGCATAAAACCTGCCATATTAACATAGCCCTCATATTTTGGATTCATCGGTTTTCTGCGAATCCACTCAATAATCAAAAACAGTAACCGTCCGCCATCCAATGCCGGAATCGGAAGTAAATTCATAACGCCAAGGTTGGCAGATAACATAATACACCAGTAAATCATGCTCATAACCATCATACCCGGTCCGCCGCCATTGTCTTTGTCACCACTGGCTTCGATGTTTTTGCCCATCGTTGATACAATGCCGACCGGTCCTGACACATCACTTGCCTTAAAACGTTTTGTCACCAGTCCCTGCAGGCTCTTTACAACCGTTTCAATCCAATACTTCATTTCGTAAGTGGAATACTTCAAATTGCCAAGAACACCTACTTTTTCCCACTTTCCGTGGTTAATTCCGATGCGGTAATCTTCATTTCCACTTGCATCTTTCATAAGTTCCGGTTTCATGACAATCGTTTTTTCCTGACCGTCACGCTCTACGACCATCGTCACATCTTCGCCCTTAGGAAAACCATAATAAGCGGTATACAAACTGATATCACCGTCAATTGTCATCGTTTTCCCATTGATTTCTTTGACTACATCGCCAACCTGCAAACCACTCTTTTGTGCCGGTGTGTTGTCAGCCACAACTGTAATCTGCGGACTTTGATATCCCATTACCGCAGTCAGTATAACAGAAAATATAAATGCTAAGATGAAGTTGAAAAATGGTCCCGCAAAAATAATTGCCATCCGCGCATAAACGGATTTTCTGCTAAAGGAAGAATCATCTGCGATATCCTCTTCTTCCCCTAACATCATACAGGAACCGCCAAAAGGAAGCAGTTTCCAAGAATAAATTGTCTGTTCATTATACTCCGGGTGTTCTTCTAAAAACGCGGAGGATTTCAAAAACATAACTTTTCTTCCCTCACTTGTTTTCACCCATGAAATCAAACGCGGCCCCATGCCAAGTGAAAACTCCAAAACTTTCACCTTATTCCATTTTGCCACGATAAAGTGTCCAAATTCATGAAATAAAATTATCACACTGAAAACTAAAATTGCCAAAAAAATGGTCCATGCACTCATCTGCTTACATTCCTCCAATCCTTATTTAAACGTTCATATGTTTCCCTTTCGGTTTCTAAAATCTGAGACAAATCAGGATGCTTAATCACCCGATGTTTACTCATAGCATATTCTATCATATCATAAATTTGTAAAAAAGCGATGTCTTTCTTTAAAAATCTCGCAACTGCATATTCATTTGCCGCATTCATCGCCGTCAGCATACTGCCGCCAATCCTGCTTGCTTCTACTGCAATCGGAACTCCCCGCAGTACATCCGTATTTGGTTTTTCAAATTGAATATCGGCTAATGCCTCAAAATTAAGTCTTTCTCCGCCCAAATAATTGCGCTCCGGGTAATATAGGGCATACTGAATCGGAAGCCTCATGTCCGGCGTTCCAAGCTGCGCCATCACAGCACCGTCAACAAAGCCAACCATGGAATGAATCACGCTTTTAGGCTGAACTAATACATGAATTTTATCGATATCCACATCAAACAGCCACTTTGCCTCAATCATTTCCAGACCTTTATTTATCATCGTCGCTGAATCAATTGTAATTTTTGCCCCCATGCTCCAGTTCGGATGCATCAGTGCCTGTTCTACCGTTACCTTTTCCAGTTCCTCTTTCGTACTGTGGCGGAACGGACCGCCGGACGCTGTCAGAAAAAGAGTTTCAATCTGTGACTTTTTCTCACCGTTTAAACACTGGAAAATAGCGGAATGTTCACTGTCCACCGGAAGAATTGACACGCCGTATTCTTTGGCAAGCGGCATGATGATATGACCCGCCGTCACCAATGTTTCTTTATTGGCAAGGGCAATATCCTTTCCCGCACGGATTGCCTCCATGACCGGGCGAAGTCCAATCATGCCAACCATCGCAGCAACTACCACATCCACATTTTTCAGGGTAGAAACCGTAACAAAACCATCCATTCCATATAAAATCTCACAAGAATGACTTGGCAGTAATTTTCTTAACTCTTCCGCCTTTTCTTCATTTTTCATAACGGCATAAGACGGGCAGAAACGCTGAATCAATTCTGCCATTTTCTCTACACTCTCACTCGCCGTCAGAGCAACCACTTCAAAATCGTCCGGATTCTGTGAAATAACATCCAGCGTCTGTGTTCCAATGGAACCAGTGGCTCCAAGAATCGTTACTCTTTTCAATTTCAATTCCTCCCAATCAGCCAAGATTCATTGTAAGGGCTAATAAATAATAAACAAAAGGTGCTACAAATATTACACTGTCAAACCGGTCTAATACACCGCCATGTCCGGGAATTATCTTACCATAATCCTTGATTTCATAATTTCTTTTAATCGCAGAGGCGGTCAAATCACCAACCTGCGAAATCAACGCTCCAATCACTGTAACCAACGGAAATACGATATATGGATTTGCTGTAAAAGCGGCATATTCCGGAAAGAAAAAGGCATAGCAAAAGCCAAGCAGTCCGGCACCGACAACACCACCAATGCAGCCCTCAACCGTCTTTTTCGGACTCAGTTCTGAGAAATGATGTTTCCCAATCAGAACACCGGTCACATAGGCAAAGGTATCAGAGCCCCATGCAGAAATTATAATCAGCCATACCAGCCAGTTTCCGGCGACTAAATCTCTCGTTCTTGCAATATAACTGAACAAAACACTTATATACAAAAAAGCAAACACTGCTTTCGTAATATCTTCAATTCGTAACTTTGGATAAGAAAACACATAAATTACCAACAGTACAAGCATCATAAATATGAGCAGTCCCAACAGCAGCCAGTCGATTCCTCCATAGATACAAAGCATGCCATAATATACCGCAGTCGCCACATACGTCACCACTGCCAGGGAAGTTTTTTCCATCCGAAGCACACGCAGCAGTTCATATACACCAAGAAGCGACAAAACACCGAGCGCAAAAAGCAGAAAACAGCCTCCCTGAACAAAGAAGAAAATAGCGGCAAGCACTAAGACAATCCCACTGATTAAACGAGTAAAAAACATGATTTGCTCCTCCTAAACTCCTCCAAAGCGACGGTCTCTTTTGTTATAATAATCAATCGCTTTTTGTAATTCTTTTTTATTAAAATCCGGCCACAAAACATCCGTAAAATAAAATTCGGTATATGCAAGCTGCCAAAGCATAAAGTTGGAAAGTCTCTCTTCACCACTTGTACGAATTAACAAATCCGGATCCGGAAGACCTTTGGTGTCCAAATATCCGGCAAACATTTCCTCGCTGATATCCTCAGGCTTTACTTTACCGTCTTTAACATCCGCCGTCATCGTTCTCATCGCACGTGTCATTTCATCCCGGCTCCCATAGTTTAAGGCAACCTGAAAATGAAGTCCGGTATTATCTTTCGTTGCTTCTTCTAGTTCTTTGATACTCTGTTTCATGTCCTCTTCTAACGGAGTAATATCACCAATTACACGAACGCACATATTATTTTTTGTACTTCTCTTAATGCAGTCTTTCAAATGCTGTCTGAGAAGTTTCATCAGCGCATTAACCTCATCCTGTGGCCGTTTCCAATTCTCCGTAGAAAACGCATATACAGTAAGATAATTTATCCCAAGATTATAGGCATCTTCACAAATCTGCTCCACGGTTTTACTTCCGGCAACATGCCCTGCTTTACGTGGCAGCAAACGCTTTTTTGCCCATCTTCCGTTACCATCCAAAATAATGGCAACATGGTTTGGCGCATTTAATTCTGAACGTTCCATAAAAAATTCCTCCATCTTCTAAAAAAAGGAAGGACAGACAAGACTCCTGCAAAGCAGGAACAGGCTGTCCTAATATCCGGCACATGTGCACCGAAACTCCTTCTATACGGTCATTACTTCTGTTGATTTTGCATCAATTGCCTGATCAATTTTCTTTACATACTCATCGGTAAGTTTCTGAATCTTATCTTCTAACTGTTTCTGGTCGTCTTCTGAAATCTCGTTTGCCTTTGCTTCTTTTTTCACAACATCATTGGCATCTCTACGAATGTTTCGGATGGCAACCTTAGCTTCCTCACCTTTTTTCTTGACATCTTTTACCAGTTCTTTACGACGTTCCTCCGTAAGTTCCGGAAATACCAGACGAATCACTTTTCCATCGTTTGCCGGTGTAAGTCCCAAATCAGAAGCCAAAATTGCTTTCTCGATATCTTTAATAAGACCGGCATCCCACGGCTGAATCTGAATCATGCGGGCTTCCGGTACGGAAATATTGGCAACGCCCTGCAAGGAAGTCGGTGTTCCATAATAATCTACCTGAATACGATCCAAAATTCTTGGATTTGCACGTCCGGCACGAATTGCACCATATTCTTCTTCCAAATTAGCAAGTGACTTTTTCATCTTCTCTTCATATTGATTTAATTCCATGACTGTTTAACCTCCATTAATCCACAGTAATAATCGTACCGTTGCTCTTTCCTGCTACGGCGTTTGCAATACTGTTTTCTTCATTCAGACCAAAAATCAGCATTGGCATTTTATTTTCCAGACAAAGCACGGCGGCCGCCAAATCTACAACACCGAGTTTGTTGTCAACAATATCTGCCATCTGCATTGAATCATACTTTTTCGCATCCGGATTTACTGCCGGGTCGGAATCATATACACCATCAATGGATTTCGCTGCGAGAATAATATCGGCATCAATTTCAATCGCACGAAGTGCCGTTGCGGTATCGGTTGAAAAATACGGATGTCCGGTTCCACCGGCAAAGAATACTACCATTCCTTTGCCGAGATATTTGTTGACGCGGTCTTTGGAAAATAACTTCGTAAAAGAACCACAGGAAAATGGTGTTAATACTTGTGTCATAAGTCCTACGGAACGACAGATTTCTGACATATAAATGCAGTTCATAACCGTAGCCATCATACCAATCTGGTCTGCTTTGGTGCGGTCTATCGTCTCACTGGAACGTCCGCGCCAGAAGTTTCCGCCACCGATTACAATGGCAACTTCCGTTCCGGCATCCACCAAATCTTTAATCTGTTTTGCAACCGGTACACAGGTTGCCTCGTCAAAACCGGTCCCCTTGTCTCCTGCCAAAGCCTCACCGCTTAATTTCAATAATACTCTTTTATATTTGCTCATTGCGAAATAGCCTCCTGTTATATTTCTTATTCAAAGAATGAATCCAAATCCACATCGGCATATGCCAAAGAGCAATGTCCATCAATAACAGCTCCACTGTTAATCTGAATGGATTTTGCTTTAATATCACCTTTCACTACCGCTGTAGAATCCACGATAACAGGACCATTTACTTCAATGTTTCCTTTTACTGCACCGGCAACCAGTACGGAAGTGCAGCTAATACTACCGATTACGACTGTTCCTACGTCAATTTTTACAATACCACGGCTGTTAATATCACCTTCCAGTCTTGGTGTATTCACATAAATTTCGGAAGCAATTGTATTACCTGCTACTTTACCGGTAATTGTTAATTTGCCCTCACATTCTACATCACCTTCAATGGTACCTTTTACAACGAGAGATGTATCGGATTTTATGCCACCGTTAATGGTTGTTCCTTTCGTAATTACGGTAACTTCCTGTGCATCATCTTCCACCTCTTCCACCGTTGTATTATCAATGCTTGCTTCTTCCATTGCTTCTTCCATTACTTCTTCGTTCATGACGTCTTCCTCCTCGTAATCTTCAACCGGTTCTTCAATTTCCTCCGGCTCATCTACTACTTCTTCCACCGGTGCTTCCACAGGTTCCTCTATTACTTCTTCCGGCTCTGCAGCCACCGCAATTTCATTTTCTTCCGTCTCACTATTTTCCACAACTAATTCCGGAACCTCTTCTGTCGGTTCTTCCGGCGGAAAATCGGTTGTCAATTCACTCATCGGAACTGTCTCTTTTGTTTTCTCATCATCCACTGTCAGATTTTCATCCAGACTCTCTGTCAACTCATTCACGGACTGAGCAATATCCTCTTTTAAGTCCTTAAAAAAACTCATTTTCCTTCCTCCTGATTTCCATTGTTGTGCTGAATGAGTATCATCGACTCATCCACCGGCAACAATTCATAATTTTTAGCTTTAATTTGTTTTATAATAGATGGCAGTGCTTTTACCGTCATCGGTTTGTCTGCCACATCATACATAAGTACAACTGCTGTATCATATGCATCAACGCCCTGCATAACGCCGGTTACCACTTGTTCTTTTGTGGCATTTGCATTATTGATATCAGGACTGATAACATTCCAGTCTAAATACAGATAATGGTTTTTCTTTAACACATCAATAAAATTCTGGATTGAAAGTGATGTATTCTGCGTACTGCTTCCTCCCGGAAAACGATAAAACTTCGTGTGTACTCCGGTTGCTTCATATAAGCAACGGTTGATTTGCTTTAAATCTTTCTCAAAAGCCTCTTTAGAATCATAAATCATATCCTGAATGTGTGAATAAGAATGCATTGCTAACGTGTGGCCTTCTTTTACAATCCGCTGATATATTTTCTTCGACGAAGCGTCCTCTTTTCCTGTCACAAAAAAAGTTGCTTTCACATGGTTCTTTTTCAGTATATCCAAAATTTTCCCCGTCTGACTTCCCGGACCATCATCAAAAGTCAGATAAACCTTTTTTGTAGTTGTATCATCCGTTGGTTTTATCGTTGGCTCGGCAGTCGACGCTTTTTTTGGCGCTTTCGTTGTCTTCACCTCTTTTTCCTGTGCTTTAACAACACCCGAATCCGACACCTTGGTAATCGTCTCAATCTGCTTTTCCAGTGAATGAACCTTCACTAATAAAAACAAACACATTATCGTAGGCAGTAACAAAAGTACAATAGCTGTCCCTACAATAATTTTCTTAATTCGCTTTACCCTTTTCTTCCGATAAGCAGCCTCCGCTGCATGAACTGTATTTCCTGTCACCTAACAGCGACCTCCTTATCCTTCCATTTCTCGCAGCACGTTATCTAATTTCTTTTTCTTCTTATCGCGCTTATACTCATACAATTTACCATCTGCCGCATTCACGCAGTCCTCTAAGTCTCTCTCCTTTTCGGATTCCAAAAGACAGTAACCAACACTTGCCTTTACCAGATACGGTAGTTCACTCTCTTCATTAAAGTCTGCCAGATACCCATTAAAATCCTTTACAAACTGCTCTGCCATATCTTCTGTATAACCAATTCCAACGACATTATATTCATCGCCGCCGACACGGGCACAAGCATCTTCTTTTCCTGCCACTGCCTGCATCGCCTCACCAATTGTCCGCAGTGCCAAATCTCCATTCATATGTCCAAAACGGTCATTGACCACTTTCAGATTATCCATATCAATAGCAAATATTACAAATGACTTCTTCTCCTTTTTCGCCCTTTTATATTTTTCAAGGGAAACGGAATCAAATCCTCTCCGGTTGTATAAACCGGTCAGTGCATCATGGACATATAAATTGTTCAATTCCTGAAGAAGTCCCTGATTTTTCTGTTTAATGCGAATCATCTCTAGCGCATTGCCAAGAATTGCAAGCCAGTTATTAAATGTCTTATTTGTGCTGTAATTGTCCTCATAAGACACAGCCAGGTAACCATAAGAAAACTGGTTGTTATGAATCGGGAAGAAATAATAAATCATCGGTTTATCTTCTGATACATCTTTTGGCAAAAGACGTGAAGTTTCAAATACATCAAACACACAGGCTCTTTTATGAAACAAACCGCCAACAACTTTACTCTTCTTAGCAAAGCCGTTTGCCGGAGAACAGTATTTCGGATACTGCTCACCGCGTCCTTCACCTAAGCAGATAAAAAAACTGTCAATATGGTCATTCGCACCTATACGGAGTGACTTTTCAATGCCGTCCACATGATCAAGATCTGACAAATCAATAAACATATATGTGTTACTCTGATTTGACTCCATAATACTCTGGTATTCATTCATCTGACGAACACGTTTGGCTAACATCGACTGCATATTAAATGTCTCACAGCCACAGGAATTACGGAAAATAACTTCGGAATTCACATAACTTTTCTGCGGTACTGTTTCGCCACGCCACATGGCTTCAATAAGCCCAACCGCCTGTTTCACCATATCATGAACCGGCACAGAAACTGTCGTAATCGGTGGGAGGGTAATCGAAGATTCCCATATATTGTCAAAGCCGGAAACGGCAATGTCATCCGGTACCAGAAAACCTTTAGCAATCAGTTCATTCATTAAAGAACTTGCCATATAATCATTTGCACACACAATTACTTCCGGTTTTTCAGCCAGTTCCATCGTAAAGTAATCGGCTGCTTCTTTCGCTTTCTTCGTCCAATAATCCCCTTCATATACCATGCGTTCATCAAATGGAATCCCACGGTTTGCCAAAGCCCGTTTATAATCAGCCAGTCTCGTAATCGTATCCGGATGGTCAAACGGTCCCGACATAAATGCAATTTTCGTTTTATGGTGTTCATCCACAAAATGATACACCAAATCTTCTATACGGTGTTCTTGATTCACTAGCACCGCTGGGTAATCCTTTAAGTCATGACGCAGTGTAACAACCGGGCAGTCACATTTTTTCTCAATACTGTCAACTACATAATCAAGCGCCGGTTTATTCCCCAAAGTATCGTGGCATAAAATAATAGCATCCAATTCCTCAAACGGAATCAAGTGAACAATATTTGCTTCTCCTCTGCCATTTCTTGTTATTTCGGTTCCATAGCACGAAAAAAATGTAAAATACGCCAAATTATAATCTGCCTCTTTTGCATACATCGACAACGTCTGGCAGATTTGTTCCTGATAATGTGATGACACATCACAAAGAATTACACCAATCGTTTTTCTCCCATTTTCAAACATATGGCTTCTCCTTTCCGTACTTTGCACACACTTATTCATATTATATCATATTATAAAAATATTTCCACATGTTTTTTTCTCATTTGTCTACACTTACGCTGTCTGTTTTTGTGAAATCAGGGACTGTTTTTGCGAGCTTTTCTGCCGCCTCTTTAATTTCATCCGAGAAATCCATATACCACTGCCGCGTTTCCAAAACATACGCTCTCCGAAACGCCTCATCCGTACAAAAAGCGGTTCTCAAATTATGTAACCGGTCAGCCGCTTTCACAACAAATGCAATTGGGTTTGTGCGGATTCCTGCCACATATTCAGCCATGACATATCCTTCCTGTTTTGTCAAAAGGCGCACCGCTTCTAACACCCGCGCACCACCAAGATCAAAAATCTCCTCTTCGGTCGCATCGGTGTCCTCTAACAAATCATGAAATAAAGCTGTAATCTGGTAGTCCATCCCATAGCCTTGATTTCTCACGATTTCCGCCACCGCTAAAGGATGCATAATATATGGTTCGCCGCCAATGCGGAACTGCCCCTTATGTTTTTCTGTTGCAAAAGCCTCAGCTTTTTGGTATCGTTCCTTCTCATCCATGCGCTTTTTATCCATGCCCCTCATTTATAATGTATGATACATAAATTGTAGCATATTTACCGGAATAGTTCAATGATTGGTGGATGTTTTTTGTTTCCTGTAATTCAGAAAACAAAAAAAAGACATCATTACCTATATTCTTTATAAGTAATGATGTCTTATCATTCAATAAAACAATTAAGATTAGTTGCCCATCTGAGCAGCAACTTCTGCTGCGAAGTCTTCTTCTTTCTTCTCAAGGCCTTCACCGGTCTCGAAACGAACGAAGCTCTTAAGTGTCAGGTTGCATCCAACTGCTTTTGCAACAGATTCTACATACTTAGCAACGGTCTCTTTGTTCTCAGCTTTTACATAAACCTGCTCGGTCAGACATACTTCTTTCAACTCTTTGTTCAAACGTCCGATAATCATTTTCTCAATGATGTTATCCGGTTTGTTTGCATTCTTAGTGTCGTTTTTCGCCTGAGCAAGAAGAACTGCTTTTTCTCTCTCTTTGTATTCATCGGATACATCATCGGATGAAAGATACTGAGGATTCATAGCAGCAATCTGCATTGCTACGTTTTTCAAGCACTCAACTACTTCTGCTCCGGTGTTATCTGTCTCAGCAGCAATCAAAACACCGATTTTACCGCCCGCGTGAATGTAATCAACAACAATACCATTGTCGCAGGTTACTTTCTCAAAACGACGGATATTCATGTTCTCACCGATGGTAGCAACCATAGAAGCAAGCTCTTCTTTTACTGTCTTAGAAGAATCGCCAGCCCATGGCTCAGCCAAAAAGGCATCGATATCAGCAGCAGAGGAAGCATTTACCTGATCTGCTACAGCAGCAACGAAATCCTGGAATTTTTCATTCTTTGCTACAAAGTCAGTCTCGCTGTTTACTTCAACGATAGCAGCTTTCTTGCCATCTTCACTGATGTTTGTCTTAACAATACCCTCAGCAGCGATACGTCCGGCTTTTTTCTCTGCCTTTGCAAGACCATTCTCGCGAAGCCATTCAACAGCCTTGTCCATATCACCATCTGTATTTGTAAGTGCCTTCTTACAATCCATCATGCCGGCACCTGTTTTTTCTCTTAACTCTTTTACCATTGATGCTGAAATAGCCATTTTAAAATCCTACCTTTCTCTTTCTTACTCTGCTTCTGCCTCAGATGCTTCTTCTGTCTCTTCTGCTAAAGACTCGCCCTGATTTGCTTCAATAACAGCGTCTGCCATCTTAGAAACAATCAATTTAACGGCACGAATTGCATCATCGTTACCAGGAATTACATAATCAAGTTCTTCCGGATCACAGTTTGTATCTACAATACCAATCAAAGGAATACCAAGGATGTGTGCTTCCTGAATACAAATTCTCTCTTTTTTCGGATCTACTACAAAGATTGCATCCGGGATATCTTTCATATCTTTGATACCACCAAGGTTCTTCTCAAGTTTTGCCCATTCTTTCTTAAGGTTAATAACCTCTTTCTTTGGCAGAACATCGAAAGTTCCATCTTCTGACATTTTCTCGATTGCTTTTAATCTCTTAATACGAGTCTGGATTGTCTTGAAGTTTGTAAGCATACCACCAAGCCATCTCTCGTTAACATAGAACATGCCGCA
>ENA-OURQ01000587-OURQ01000587.1-human-gut-metagenome-genome-assembly--contig:-NODE-587-length-35499-cov-4.073722_pt1 | contig 35499 bp, 31 predicted proteins | sample MGYA00242105_ERZ508999 | MGnify/ENA primary metagenome ERZ508999 (study PRJEB26280, sample SAMEA2338771) | human gut metagenome | biome: human gut; feature: human-associated habitat; material: faeces...
CTCCACTGACATGAGGCAAGTCACAGTCGAACTATTTTCGATATGTCAGACTCCGTGAAATACCGACTGTGAGTTGAAACAACGAAAGCGAAAAAGGAGGAACATAAGTATGTCCATGGTAACACTGGGAAGTACAGGAATCTGTGTAAACAAGAACGGCTTCGGCGCGCTGCCGGTACAGCGTGTCACGAAAGAAGACGCTGTTTATCTGCTGCGCAAAGCGTATGACGGAGGCATCCGCTTTTTTGATACCGCGCGTGCATACAGCGACAGCGAGGAAAAATTAGGCGCAGCGTTTGAGGGAATGCGTGAGAAGGTCTTTATCTCTACGAAGACGATGGCAAAGGATGTGGAGGGCTTCTGGAAGGATCTGGAGACAAGCCTTTCCCTTTTGAAGACGGATTACATCGATATCTATCAGTTCCACAATCCGTCCTTCTGTCCTAAGCCGGGAGATGGAACCGGCCTGTATGAGGCGATGCTGGAAGCAAAAGCACAGGGAAAAATCCGCCACATCGGTATCACGAACCACCGCATGAGCGTGGCAGAGGAGATCATCGAGACCGGTCTTTACGAGACGCTGCAGTTCCCGTTCTGCTATCTGGCAACGGACCGTGAGAAAGCACTGGTACAGGGATGCAAAGAGAAAAATATCGGCTTTATCGCAATGAAACCCATGGCGGGCGGTGCAATTGAAGACGGACGCATTGCAATGCGTTACCTTGCCGCAAACGAGCTTGTAACAGTCGCCATCCCCGGCATGTACTGCGCAGAGGAAGTTCAAACAAATTCCGCCGCCGGTTCCGACACTTCGCCCCTTACCGATGATGAAAATGCCGAGATCGCAAAAATCCGTTCCGAACTGACGGGCAATTTCTGCCGCCGCTGCAACTATTGCGCCCCCTGCACCGTCGGCATCAGCATCCCGAATGTGTTCCTTTTTGCAGGCTATCTCGAACGCTACGGGCTTGCCGATTGGGCAAAAGGACGCTATAAAACCCTCCCCGTAAAAGCAAGCGCATGTATCGGCTGCGGCAAATGCGAACCCCGCTGTCCCTACGGACTGCCGATAAGAAGCATGCTTAAAAAATGCGCAGAGGAGTTTGGGGAATAAAATAAACAGCATTTAACCCTTGGGCGGATTGTGTACAATGCATGTGCGCAGTCCGTCCGCAGCCATTGATTGATTAACGATTCAAAGCACTGTCAGGAGTATACCATGAAAGAAATAGCAATTATTTTTATTACAGTCATCGTTGTTCTTTTCGCCGCAGCAGGCTGTATCAATCTTTATAAGAAAAAGAAATACGAAAAAACTTTATATTTTGTTCAAACAGGGAATCCATTCAACAAAGTAATGCAAGATATCGGGCTTATCGGAGAGTATTTTACCTATCAATGCCTTGCTCCGCTCAACGGCTACAAAAAATTTATCTTTAACTGCTATCTTCCTAATGCCGACGGAGAAACGACCGAAGTTGATGTCATTCTTCTTCACGAATCCGGAATCTATGTTTTTGAATCAAAAAATTACAGCGGTTGGATATTCGGGAACGAGTCGCAGACCTTTTGGACCCAAACTCTGCCCTCCGGGAAGGGTAAATCGCAAAAGTCGCGTTTTTTTAACCCGATAATGCAAAATGCGGGGCATATCAAGCAGTTGAAAGCTTTTCTCGCTTCTGACAGTCTTCCTATATATTCATACGTTTTATTCAGTGATCGTTGTGAATTGAAGAATGTAAAGCTTGAAAAAACGCACACTGTCGTCATCCACCGCGCCGATGTGCTTTCACGAATTCAGAAAAACTATGCAGAAAAGGGAGATCAGCTTTCCGTTGAACAGATCGATGCAATTTTCGAAAAGCTTTCCCCGTTAGCTGCTGTCGATGAATCCGTAAAACAACAGCATATTAAAAACATTAACGAGAAGTATAAACAATCCGCAAAAGCAAAACCCGTTGAACCCGCCGCCGTTGACGATCCGAACCAAGACAGCAATGATGTTTCTTAATCATTAAGAGTTTTTAAAAAAACTGTTGACAAATGCCCCGAAGTGTGATAAACTTATCAAGCCTTAGGGGTATGATGTAATGGTAACATAGCGGTCTCCAAAACCGTTCTTCTGAGTTCGAGCCTTAGTACCCCTGCCAAAGAAAAGTCCGAGCGATTTCGCCCGGACTTTTTTGCTGTCGAAAATCAAAAAGCGGCAATCAGCCCGAATCCCGTGCAACGGTGTTCCCCCAAAATTACGCAGACGCACTTGAACTCCGACAGGAAAACGGAAGGTTGATTATTCCGTGGGCAGCAGAAACATCGGAATAACGTTCAACGCTGTTAAGGCTCTTTTCGGCGAAAATGCAGTCGAATGAATACCTGTTTGCATAAGTTTTTGATTTTTCAGCAGGAAAATTCAAAAAGCTGTTGACATTCTGCGAGATATTTGGCATAATTGACTTTGGCGCAATGTTCGCCGCATTATTTTTCTTTGGAGAAACAAAAAATGAAACGAATCGACTTTGAAATAGAAATCTGCTTCCCGCTGATCCTAGACTCACTATTCATTTTTGTGTTTGGATTTGGTTTCCGGGGAGCTGCCATTGCAACTGTAATCTCCCAGTTTTTATCTGCAGCCTATGTACTTCTTTTCCTTGAGAAAAAGGCAGAAATGAAGGCACGGCTCCTGAAGAAAAAAGAACTTTCAGGATGCATGGAGAATGCAAAAATATTATCAGCCTGGGTACTGCAGGCTTTATCATGCTGCTGACGGTGCTGCCAGAGCTGAAAAGAATGGAAAATTAAAACAACCGATTTTTGGCCTCCTGTTTTCGATAAGCAGAAGGCGTCATCCCAGTATGTTTTTTAAACTGGCGGATATAATGTTCTGTGGTATCATATCCGATTGCTTCCGCAATATTTGCCACAGTCATAGTTGTATTTGCCAGGAAATCCTGGGACCGTTCGATTCGAACGGTACGGACCACTTCTGTATAGGTCATTCCCATCAGATCTTTAATTAAACGGGAAGTGTATTCATTGGAATAATGAAAACGCTTTGCCACAGTCGAAAGTGTCACATCTCTGTAATTATCCTGGATATACTGAATAATCGCATAACGCTGCACATCAATCTTGCTGTTGAAAAGAGGCATCTGCACAGATTCCGAGTAATTTCGTACCAATAGATAGAAATCCAGAAGCAGTACATTGGTAATGCACTGATAAGAGTATTCCTGTTTATTCATACTTTCCCATAACATCCAGCAAAAAGATTCCCGGATGTAAGAATCCATTCCTGAATGAAAAAGAATATAATCATTTGCTCTTTTGGCATAAATATTATTCAAAAAGAAAGAAGAGAGCTTATTTGGCGTATTCAAAAAATTATAAAACATACTATGCAGAGTGTTGCGGCGGAGCATGATGTTGATAATAATACTATCATCATAAACAGAAATAGAGTGCTCTACAGAAGGGGGGATTACGCAGAAATCTCCTGTTTTCATGGAAATGGTCTGTCCGGAAATCTCCTGTGTACACTTCCCGTCGTAAACATATACCAGCTCAAAAAATGTGTGGGAGTGAATCAGCGCCGGGCTATAGCGGTTATGCTTCTGTACCACAATGCTATCTTTGTCTGCCATATCAAAAAAGAAAGAGTCTTTAAATTCCGGTGGAATGGTTTCTTTCACTTCCGGAATCAGTAAGTGGCGGCGGATAACCTCCTGAATCTCCTGTTTTGCGATATAAGCATAAATCTGCCCGGCTTCCCGGGCTTCATACTGTTCTTTATAAAACAATTCTTCATCATTAAACTGATAAATCTGATGTCTCAGTTCTTCAACATCCATAAAAATCCCCCTTTTACAAAATCTTTTCACACAATCAAAATATTAAAATAAAGCGATTTATATGATGTATTTTAACATCTTAGATCAAATACATCAATAAAACTGAGCTAAATTGTGAATTTGAAATTTTAGGGGAAAGAATATAATAATCTCATAAACAGTTTTCAAGTGAACGGAGGGTAAACATGAGTGAACCGATTCTTGAAATGAAAAATATTTCCAAGAATTTTGGAAGCGTAATAGCACTGAAAAATGTAGATCTGGAGGTATATCCAGGGGAAATAAGAGGTTTGATCGGTGAAAATGGTTCTGGAAAGTCTACCATATCTTCTATTGCAGCTGGCATGCAGAAAGCCACCAGTGGAAGAATGACTTTCAAAAAGCAGAGTTGGGAACCAGTGAGTATGATAGATGCGCTACAAAACGGGATCGGAATGGTTGTGCAGGAGAGCGGAACCATTTCGGGGGTAACCGTTGCAGAAAATATTTTTCTGGCAGAGCTTTCCCAGTTTCGGAACAAGCTGGGGATGATCAATAAAAAGGCAATGAACCAGAAAGCGACAGAGGCAATGAGAGCCATTGGAGTAGAACATGTAACCGGCGATATGCCTATTGCTTCACTGGATTTTCAGACCAGAAAGCTGGTAGAAATCGCTAAGGTTATGCTGAAAAATCCAGACATTCTGGTAATTGATGAGACAAGCACAGCACTTTCACAGGATGGACGTGAGATCATGTATTCCCTGATCCGAAAGCTGCGGGACAGTGGAAAAGCAATAATCTTTATTTCCCATGACCTGGAAGAGATTATGGAAGTTTGTGATACACTCACTGTTCTCCGTGATGGAAACCTGATCCGTACGTTTAAAAAAGAAGAATTCAATGCGGATGAAATCCGTACAAGTATGATCGGCCGCGAGCTTCAGGGAGATTATTACAGAAGTGATTTTACCCCAAGCAGTCAGAAAGAAGCTGCCATAACAGCCACGAATCTGAAGTATAAAGAGGAGTTAAAATCTGTAAGCATTACTTTGAAAAAAGGCGAAATCTTAGGCATTGGCGGACTTGCCGCCTGCGGAATGCACACTTTGGGAAAAGCCATGTTCGGCGCACTTGCCCTGGAAGAGGGAGAAGTAACCACTTACGATGGAACGAAGATCAACAGTCCCCACATCGCAGTTGCAAACAAGATTGGTTATGTGTCAAAGGACAGGGATGTGGAATCCCTTTGCCTGTCCGCAAGTATCCAGGACAACATTGCAGTTGGCGGAATGGAAAAATATGCCGTAAACGGATTCCTTATAACAAATAAAAAGGAAAAAGAATATGTGGCAAAACAGATAAAAGATCTTTCTATTAAATGTTCTGATGGCGACCAGCTGACAAGCCAGCTGTCCGGTGGAAATAAGCAGAAGGTTGTATTTGGAAAATGGATCGGCTGTGGAAGTGAGATCCTGATCCTGGATTGCCCCACCAGAGGTGTTGACATTGGCGTCAAACAGTCCATGTATCAGCTGATGATGGAGCTGAAAAAAGAGGGAAAGGCAATCCTGCTGATCAGCGAGGAGCTTCCGGAACTGCTGGGAATGAGCGACAGGCTTCTGATTATGAAAGACGGAAGCATTACCGGTGAATTTATGCGAAGTGAAAGCCTGACAGACGCAGATGTAATTGGATATATGATTTAAGGGGGAACATCAGATTATGAAAAATAATATGAATAAATATAAAGCAGCCCAAACTGCGATAAAGGTTCTTCCATTTGCGGCTCTGGTGCTTTTATTCGGAATCTTCCTGGCAGTAGTCAGTGCAAAAGGCTATCGGCTGGATATGTATCTGCAGATTGTTTTTAACGAAGGTGTTGTGTTGGCGGTGGTTGCTACAGGAGCAATTTTCATTTACACATTGGGAACTTTTGATATCAGTCTTGGCGCTGCAACCTTGTTTTCTGCAACCATGGGTGTGGTTACTTACAATACTACACAGAATGTAGTGTTAATGATCCTGGCAATCTTTGTAAGCGGAGTTGCATGTTCCCTTGTAAATTCCCTGCTGGCTTCGGTATTTCATATTCCAGCATTTGTTACTACAGTTGCCATGATGTCTGTGCTTTCTGCGATTGCCTCACAGATCGTTACCACAAAGGGTGGTGCACTTGGTGGGATCAGTATTCCGGGAGTAGTGGTAAAGCCGTTTGACAATATGGTTTTTAAAATCGTAGTATTGGCAGTCTTCTTTATTATCAGTTATTTTGTTTTCAATCTTACAAAAGTGGGAAGAAGGCAGAAATTTATCGGAGGAAATCCGGTGTGCGCAGCTCTTACCGGAATTGAATCCAACAAATATACCATTATTGCTTTCGTAATGGCAGGCCTGGGCGTAGGGCTTGGAGCGTTTCTTACTCTGGTTTATACACCATCTGTAACAACCACTACGGCCTCCAGCATTGGTATGAATATTTTTATTGCAATTGTATTTGGCGGAATGCCTATTTCAGGCGGAGCACGTTCCAGAATTTATGCGGCACTGGTTGGCGGTTTTTCCTTTATCCTGCTCAATGACATTCTGGAGCTGGTGATTGACGGAAGTGCGGCTTATGGAATCACCCAGGTGATCAGTGCAGTATTTTTCCTGATCGTTGTATATGTAACAAGCATGAATTATAAGACAAATATACTTCCAAGATAATGGAGAATAAGAAATAACTGTCCGATATATGGGATTTTTAATGGTGAATTAGCGTATAACGCTGCAAATAAAAAGGAGGAAATTCTAATGAAACGAACAATGAAAAAAATGGTAAGCATGGCATTAACAGGAACTATGGCTGTAGCAGTTCTTGCAGGAGCAGGAACAAGTGAAGTAAAGGCTGCTGACAAGGCAAAGATTGGTGTGCTGGTTGCAGACGTAAGTGGCGAGGAAGCACAGGGCTTCCGTTCTTATTATGAGAATTATATCGCTGGTAACTATGACGTAGAATTTAACTACACAGATGCGCTGCAAAGTGCAGAAGATGAGAAAACAGCAATTGAGAAGTTTGCTTCCCAGGGGTGTCAGGCAATCATCTCTTTTTCCAGCAACGATCGTGTACAGCAGATTGAGACTTGTGAAAAATACGGAGTTTACTATGCGGTAGCTTCCGGTGTGCTGGATGACGCACAGTATGAAACTTACAAAACTTATGAATATTTTGCTGGTCAGGTAGGACCTGGAAATGATACAGAGTTTGAAGCTGGAAAAGATATGGGAGCTTACTACAAAGAGCAGGGTGTTTCCAAAGTAGCAATCTATGGAGCTTTTATTCCGAACCCAATGCATGTTTACCGTGTTGCTGGTGTCCTTAACGGACTGGGTTGCACCTATGGCGGAGAAAGCGATATGAACGCTATCGCTGGACAGATTTTCCAGGATCAGACAGTTGATTTATCTAAAGTAGAAGGCGATGTAGAGGTTGTTTCCTATCTTCAGGGATATGGTGACACCACAACGGATGAGTTAAACGCAGCAATCCAGAAAACACCGGATGCATTTATTTCCGTAGGTATGGCAACCACATTCTTTGCACAGTCCTTAAGTGAGGCAGGAATCTCCTTCTCAGATATTGATTCCTTTACTGAGACAAACGGAAATTCTATGAAAAATGGTACCCTTACTTATCTTGCTGGAAAATATTCTTCTTCTATCGGACCAGTTTTTGCACTGGTAATGAATGCAATCAATGGAAATGTGATCAGAGACGAGGACGGAAACGCTCCATCTATCAGCCAGGGATATCTGGTAGCAACTGACAGCGACACATTTGATAAATACTCTGTTTCTGACAGTGGTGATGCACCAATCTATGACAAAGAAACTCTGGACAGTATTATTGGCGATAACGTTACATTTGAGGATGTAAAAACATTAGTAGAATCTAAGTAATTGTTTTGCAGGTAACTGTGAAGACATTAAACAGTTACGAATTTAAATAACTGGAAATTAATTTATGAAAGCTCTGACCGATAACCCTGGATGCCCATATCCAGGAAATCGGACAGGCTGGATGGAGGCTGGAATTTATGAGCACCCCTAAGAAAATAGCGGGAACATTTACGATCCCTGTACTGACCTTACTTATTTTGGAAGTGATCTGTCTGTCACATGGAGAAAACATCATAACAAATCAGAAGGGCTTTGATAATTTTGTGGTCTATACTGCAATTGTTATGATTACAACAATTGCCCTGTCCATTAACCTGAACAGTGGAAGATTTGATTTTTCACTTGGAGCCATGGCTTCTCTGTCTGCTGTAGTGGGAGCGAAGATAAGCTATGCAGTATTAGGCGGCGGCTCAGGAAGTGCAGCACTTATGCTGGTAATCACTATTGCGGCCGGCGCTGTGCTGGGAATGGTATCTGGTCTTATTTATGTGACTCTCAGGATTCCGCCCATCATAACATCTTTGGGTGTAACCCTGATCTATGAAGGTGTTTTGTACACCATTACAAGCGGAAAATATGTAATGACAGAGGTACAGAATTCTTCCATGTCAGGCTTTGTAGGAACCTGGATTTATGCGGCGATTATTATTGCTGTGGTACTGGTCCTTTCCATTCTTCTGTTTGATTATACAAGGTTTGGTTATGACTATAATGCATTGAAAAATGGGCAGAAGGTAGCAGTAAATACAGGAATCAAAGAGATTCCAAATGCCATTGGCTGTTATGGGATCTGCGGTGCGCTGATGGGAATTGTTGGATTTTTGAATGCGGCAAGAAGTACGACCATCAATGGAGGCCAGCTGAACTTTGGCTCTATTTCCATTATGTTTACAGCATTTTTGCCAATGTTTATTGGTTCTTACATAAGCAGGTATAGCAATGAGAAACTTGGATTTTTGCTGGCTGCGGTTTGCATGTCTTTGCTGAATTCCACATTTGCAGTTCTCTCAAATGTGGTGACCGCTTCCATGCAGTCTATTATCAATGCAGTATTGCTGATGGCATTCCTGATTTATCTGAATAATGAAAAATTACTGGTAAGAATTTTCACGGGAAAAATCAGACAATAACTTGAGCCTGTTTGAAAAATCATTCCTGCAATCTGCACGCCCCACTTTGCGGTATATTTCACCCGAATTCGGTTGCCGTAGCCCGCTACGGCGCCCTCATCCGGGCAAAATCTCCCACAAATTGTGACGCACATCTTGCAGAAAGCCTTTTTCAAACACGCTCTGAGATTGCAGCGGCCCTGCCGGAAAACTCCGTAGGGTCGCATTTTTATAACAATTTTAACAAAATTCTATGTGACAAGAGGTTTTTATGGCTGAAATGAAAAATCAGAAATTGTTGAATAAAGCATTAAATCTGCTTCCGGATCTGGTTGAGACAAAAGTAGATGCAGTGCAGACAGTAGAACTTTATAAAAATGATAACAGTATTGTCATTGAGCAGGCAGTTGATTACAGAAAGAGAGTTTTGAAAAAGGGAAGCCGGGTATGCCTGGATTTTGGAAATCATCAGGTTGGGTATCTGACTTTAAATCTGAATTACAGGGGGAGTCATCCAGACGCGCCTGTGTGGCTGAAGCTTCACTTTGCAGAAAATGCGACGGAGCTTTTTGAAGATGGAAAAAGCTATCAGGGCTGGATCTGTTCTTCTTGGATCGAAGAGGAACAGCTCCATGTGGATGTGGTTCCTTCCCAGCTGCGCCTGCCAAGGAGATATGCGTTCAGGTATGTGATGATCGAGGTTCTGGATATTAGTTCCAAGTTTGATCTTGTTGTGGAAGATGCTTTTTGTACCGCTGTTTCTTCTGCGAAAGACCAGGAGCTTTCCGCATTTAAGGCGCAGAATCATAAGCTGGCAAAAATGGATCAGATCGCATGCAGAACCCTTCACAATTGTATGCAGCAGGTGTTTGAGGACGGTCCGAAGAGAGACCGCAGACTGTGGATGGGAGATCTTCGTATCCAGGCACTGACCAATTATGAAACTTATAACAATAATGATATGGTGAAAGCCTGCCTGTATCTGTTTGCAGCACTTCCTATGGAAAAAGGAAGGATGGGGGCGTGCTTGTTTCTTTCCCCGGAACCGGAAGTGGATGATACCCAGATGTTTGATTATTCCCTGTTTTTCATAAACACACTTTGGGACTATTACGAAGCTACAAAGGATAAGGAAACTTTGCAGGAGTTATGGCCTGTAGCATTAAGACAGATCGAACTGGCAGAAGAGCAGCTGGATGAGAAAATGTTGGTAGGAGATTCAGATGTGCTGGGCTGGTGCTTTGTGGATTGGAATCTGAATCTGAATAAACAGGCGTCTGCCCAGGGGATTTTTCTTTATGCGCTTAGTGCAGCTATCCGGATTGCCCAGGTGCTAGGAGATGTTATGACGGAGGAAAAACTGGCGGAGCTTTACTGTGAGTGCAGAAATGCGGCGAATTTATATCTCTGGGATGGAGAAAAACAATGCTACATCAGTGGAAAAGAAAGACAGGTTTCAGTTGCTTCCCAGGTGTGGATGATTTTGGGAGAGGCGATTGAAGACCAGGCAGCAGTAAATCTTCTGCGCAGGGTGGAGACCATTTCGGAAGCTGAAAAAATGGTGACGCCATACATGTATCACAATTATATTGCGGCGCTGCTTCTTGTGGGGGAGAAAAAAATGGCTCTGCAGAAAATGGAAGCATACTGGGGCGGCATGACCGATCTGGGAGCGGATACATTCTGGGAATTATATAATCCGGAAAACCCTTCAGAATCACCATATGGCGGCACCATCGTGAACAGCTACTGCCATGCCTGGAGCTGTGGCCCGGCGTATTTTCTTAGAAAGTATTTTACAGCAGACGGCTCATTGAAAGGGGAAAAATAATGACAGAGATCGATATGAAAGGAAATCCTTTTTTTCTGGATGAAGAAGGAGAAAATTGGGTTCTGGATACCTGGAAAAATATGAGTCTGGAGCAGAAATGCGGACAGGTATTTTGCCCCATGGGGTTCAACGGAGAGGAAGAAACGCTGAAGCATTTTACCCAGGATATTCAGGTGGGTGGTCTGATGTATCGTGCAGACAGCGCGGAAAATATTCAGGATATTTATAGAAAGCTGCAGGCGTTTTCCAATATTCCGCTGCTACTTGCGGCTAATACGGAAGCAGGCGGAGACGGACTTGCCTATGAGGGAACTTCCTTCGGAAAACCTATGGCAGTGGCGGCTACAGATGATCCGGAAAATGGATACCGAATGGGATATACCGCCTGCAAAGAGGGTGCAGCTTTGGGGCTGAACTGGTCTTTTGCGCCTATTGTGGATATTAATTATGATTTTCACAATCCCATTACCAATGTAAGAACTTTTGGAAGTGATCCAAAGAAGGTGCTGGATTTTGCCCTGGAATATATGAAGGGAGCAGATGAATGCGGTGTGGCTGTTGCTATCAAACATTTTCCAGGAGATGGGGTGGATGAAAGAGATCAGCATATTCTTACAAGTGTTAATTCTTTTTCTACAGAAAAATGGGATGAAACCTATGGATATGTTTATGGGAATCTGATAAAGAAAGGTGCGAAGACCGTGATGGTAGGGCATATTGCCCAGCCTGCTTATGTGAAGGCGCTCAATCCCCAGGCAACCAGGGAAGAGATGCTGCGTCCGGCTTCTTTATCCAAGGAGCTTCTTACTGGGCTTCTCAGAGAAAAGCTGGGATTTAACGGGCTGATCAGCACAGACGCAACACCTATGGTTGGGTTTACCGCAGCTATGAAGCGCAGCGAGGCGATTGTTCAGGCAATCAATGCAGGCTGTGACATGATTTTGTTCAACAAAAGTCTGGAAGAGGATTTTGGATATCTTCTGGCTGGTGCGAAAACTAGAAATTTGAGCATGGATAGACTGGATGAGGCAGTTCTCAGAATTCTGGCCACAAAAGCGTCACTGGGGCTTCATAAGAAGAAAGCGGAGGGCACTCTGGTTCCAGAAAAAGAGGCGTTGGAAATTGTGGGCTGTGAGAAGCACAAAAGCTGGGCGAAAAAGGTGGCAGACCAGGCAATAACTCTGGTAAGGGATGAGCAGGAACTGCTTCCAATTTCCCCTAAGAAATACAAGCGGGTTTATCTGAATGTAATCCAGAAAGATCTGGATCCAGAGAATGCTTTTGTGCAGTCATGGAAAGAGAAGTTTGAGCAGGAAGGCTTCCAGGTGACGGTCCGTGACCGCCGGGTATCTATCTCTATGGAAGATTTCGTGAATCCGGCAGGTATGACACCGGAAAAAGGAAAACTGATGCACGAAATGTACCGAAGTGTGGAGGAGATGAAGCAGGACTACGACTTGTATGTTTATATCTGTAACATGGAAAATGCTTCCAATAATACCACTCTTCGCTTGAATTGGAATGTGTGCTTCGGGCTTGGAGATGATGCACCCTGGTTTGCTCCGGAGATTCCGGCGCTGATGATTTCTACAGCTTATCCATTCCATCTGTTTGATGCACCGATGGTGAAAACTTACATTAATACATACAGTGGGAACCCGGAATTTATTCAGGCAGCAATGGATAAGATTATGGGACGCTCGGAATTTACAGGGGTAAGTCCGGCGGATCCTTTGTGTGGGAAAAATTATATTTAAGATGATTGCTGGCAGGTTTATTTGCAGTTGTTAACGGAATGGAGAAATATATGAAAGCTTTTATATTTGATTTAGATGGTGTTATTGTTTTCACTGACAAATTTCACTATCAGGCGTGGAAAAAGATGGCGGATGAAATGGGAATTTATTTTGATGAGACCATAAATAACCGTCTTCGCGGTGTGAGCAGATCGGAGAGCCTGGAAATTATTCTGGAGAGATATGAAGGACCGGCTCTTTCCAAGGAGAAAAAAGCAGAACTGATGGAGAGTAAGAACAATACTTACAGAGAGCTTCTGGCATCCATGACACCGGCTGATGTGACGGAAGATGTAAGAAGAACTCTTGCGGAATTACATAACAGGGGGTATAAGCTGGCACTTGGCTCTTCCAGTAAGAACGCAAAATTTATCCTGGAAAAGGTTCAACTGTTGGATGCATTTGATGCGATCTCCGATGGAACGAATATTACCAAGTCCAAACCGGATCCGGAAGTATTTTTGAGAGCAGCAGAGTTCCTTGGAGAAAAGCCTGAGGATTGTTATGTGGTGGAAGATGCTTATGCTGGAATTGACGCAGCGAAGAGCGCGGGAATGCAGGCTGTGGGAATTGGGATTGCAGCTGGATATGCGGCTGCTGATGTGAAGATTCAGAGTTTTGGAGAGCTCCTGACACTGGGAGCCTGAAAATGAATGAGAAAACCTCCAATTTTGGAAATGCTGATGTTTCCATAATTGGAGGTTTTTTGCTAAACCGCGTTTCCCAGTTTTTGAAAAAAAGCTGGTTTTTCCCACTTTTCGTCTATGATATTTGCAGAACAGGTGAAAAAACAATTATTGTCTTTGATTGGTGAAATGGCTACCGTTCCATGGCTGTTTTCCAAAAATACTTCTTTTGGAAACTTGGGCATTTTTGTTTCATGAATTCAATGCTTCTTTTACTCTTGAGAAAAAATACAATGGCTATCAATTATTAGTTTGTGATGGCTCAGATTTAAACATCGCTTGCAATCCCGAAGACAAAGATACCTAATTTGACAAACTCCAAGGAAAAAAGTAAAATACTAATAACTATGCAGAAACATGCATACTACAGATTTTTTCAAAAAGAAATTATAATAAAAATACGAAGAAGCGAGGATGGACCGAAATGAATACATGGGAAGCAAACATTCGTAAAGTAGTACCTTATACACCCGGCGAGCAGCCCAATCAGCCGGACATGATCAAGCTGAACACAAACGAGAACCCATATCCCCCTGCACCAGGCGTGGAGAAAGCATTACACGGGATTCAGCCAGATACCCTCCGCCTTTATCCGGATCCTACAGCTGGCGATCTGGTACATGCAATTGCCCGGAACTATGGACTGAAAGACGAGCAGGTTTTTGTAGGTGTTGGCTCAGATGATGTACTTGCCATGAGCTTCCTCACCTTCTTTAACTCAGATAAACCGATCCTTTTTCCAGATATCACCTATTCTTTCTATGACGTATGGGCGGATCTTTTCAGAATCCCATATGAATGTAAAGCTCTCGATGAGAACTTCTGTATCCGCAAAGAAGATTACTTCGGAGAAAACGGTGGAATTATTTTTCCGAACCCCAATGCACCTACAGGCGTGGAGCTGCCCCTCGGTGACATCGAGGAGATTCTCTTACACAACCGGGACGTCATTGTGATCGTAGATGAAGCATATGTAGATTTCGGAGCGAAATCAGCACTGGAGCTTATAGAGAAATATGACAATCTCCTGGTAGTTCAGACCTTCTCCAAATCCCGTTCCATGGCTGGAATGCGTATCGGCTTTGCGTGCGGCCATCCACAGCTGATCAGTTTTCTGAACGATGTAAAATATTCCTTCAATTCCTACACTATGGATCGTACCACTCTTGCAACCGGTGTGGCAGCTATCCAGGATAAGGCATATTTTACAGAAACCTGTGAGAAGATTATTGCTACCAGAGAATGGGCGAAGAAAGAACTGGCTGCCCTTGGTTTCACATTCCCGGATTCTAAGACCAACTTTATCTTTGCTTCTCACAAAAGCTGTCCGGCCAAAGAAATTTTTGAGGCCCTTCGTCAGGAGCATATTTATGTAAGATACTTCCCGAAGCCGAGGATTGACAATCATTTGCGGATCACGGTAGGGACTCAGGAAGAAATGGAGAAATTAATACATTTTCTGGAAAAATATCTAAAAAATCATAAATAAGTGAAAAATATCTGTTTGAACGAAAATTCTGTTCTGGTGATTTTTTAATACGCTCTGGAGCCTGTGTGAAAAATACTCCGGAACAGGAAGCTCAGAACGACAGGAGTAAATATGAAATATAAGAAATTATTGAAAAAAGCAGCTGTAAGTCTGTTACTTGCCCAGTCCCTGATTTTTACAGGCTTGCCCATTCAGGCAGCAGATATTGTCGGGCAGAGTATGGTCTGGACGGAAAGTGCGGAAATGGAAAGCGCAGGAGACGCTGTATCAGCTGTGTCTTCGGATGAGATGGCTGTGGAAGAGTCTTATGTGCAGGATGATTTTTCAGCAGGTGATGATCAGTCAGGGAGCGGAAGCACTTTAGACGATGACCGCCAGGCTGGCAATGGAAGTGCAGAAGGCGATGCCAGTCAGGCTGGCAATGGAAGTGCAGAAGGCGATGACAGCCAGGCTGGCAATGGAAGTACGGAAAACGATGCCGGTTGGCCAGGCAATGCCAGCTTCACAGGCATGACAGATGGAAATCCCTCCCAATCGGAAGACCTGTCAGACGGTTTCTCAGATGGTGGTACTGATGAACTTCAGGAACAATCTTCCGGTTTTGGCAGCATGGATCCGGATTCTGCCGAAGAAGAGAAAAGTGAAGATAATCTGACTGATGAGGAGATTGAGGCTCAGCTGGAGCCGATCCGTGAGCTGGAGCCCTTAAGCTATGTAGACCCGCCATCCGGCAGCGGGAACGGCGATATAGGAAGCGTAGGTGCTGCCAGAGCTGCGTCTTATCCTGCGAAATACGATCCCCGAAGCAGTCTTTCCATCCCGGTAAGGAATCAAAAGCCTTCCAATATGTGCTGGGCATACACATTGGCTGCCAACCTGGAAATCTCATTTTTGCAGGCAGGAGCTGGGCTGTTTGATCTGTCAGAAGAACATCTGGCATATTTCTTTGCCCACCGAATGAACGATCCTCTTGGAAATACAGCTAATGACAAAAACGAGGTTCTTCATTCCTACAGAGAGGGAGGAAATCAGACCCTGGCTGCTATTTTTCTGAGTACGTGGAGTGGTATGGCACTGGAGTCACAGATTCCTTATGAGACAAATGCAGATCATACCCTGGACTCTGACAAGGTGCCGTCCTCCCAAATGGCATACCAGACCACAGCATATCTGGAAAATGCAGCGTTTTCCTCTTATTCTGTAAATAACATTAAAAGTCTGATATCAGAATATGGATCTGTTTCCATGTCCTTTGGAATGTATGATACCTATTATAATCCGTATACGTATGCATACAGCTACCCGGGAAGTGCAGGCGTGAATCATGCAATAACCCTGATTGGATGGGATGACAATTATTCCAGGGAAAATTTCAATTCTGCCAGCAATGTTACTTCAAACGGGGCATGGATCGCCAGAAACAGCTGGGGAGATGACTGGGGAGAAGCCGGTTATTTTTATATTTCCTATGAGAATAAATGTAATTACAATATTGTAGCAGCAGAGGCCACCACCAGTCCGAAGTACCGGAACAACTATTTCTATGATGGTTCCAGTGCACTGAGCAAACTGAAGCTATATCCTTCCGGCAGCAGTGGGATTTCCTCCATTGCCAATGTTTTTCAGGCAAAAGCCGGAAATGGGAACGGAGAAGCCCTTGGAGAAGTGGTCCTGGCTACTTACACTGACGGAGGAAGCTACAGCATTCAGATCTATACAAATCTGAAGGATAAGAGCAATCCGGTAAGCGGAACTCCGGCCTATGCCAATCCGGTTACTTTTTATCAGAAACATGCCGGTATTTCCACAGTAGAAGTGCCAGAGGTAAATCTGATGAATGGAACCCTTTATTCGGTAGTGATCACCAATATCGGTTCCGATACAGTGGAATATCTGTGCGAGACCAACAGTGCTTATGACTGGGTGGAGTTTCAGGCTGGCCTGGAGGCGGATCAGAGCTTCTGTTATCATGAAAAAAATGGATGGAGTGATTTTTCCAAAACAAGTCCAAGTGCCTGTGCAAGAATTAAAGCTCACACAAGAACCTTGAGCAGTGCAGTGAATGTAACCAGACCTGCTTCCTTTCAGGCTGCGGCCCACACCTATAACCAGATCAGTCTGACCTGGAGTAAAGCAGCCGGAGTTTCCGGATATCAGATCTATAGAAAAATCTCCGGCGGAGAGTATCAGAAGGTAGAGACCGCCTCCTGGTCGGATACTTCCTGGACAGATACGAAAGTTCAGCCGGGAATTACATATACATACAAGATCCGTGCGTACAGTATGGTGAACGGTACTGCGAAATATTCCGATTATACCGCGGAAGCTGCGGCTAAGACAATGCTTGCCACTCCGTCTGTGTCGGTGAAGGTTTCTTCAGGACTTTACAATACAGTAAACTGGAATAAGATTTCCGGTGCAGCAGGCTATGTGGTTTACAGGAAAACATCCTCTGGAAAATGGACGAAGCTTGCAAACATAAAGAAAGCAGCTACTACATCCTACAAAGATAAAAAGATAAAATCAACTACCGTTTATGAGTATACAGTAAGAGCTTATTGTACTGTGGATAAGAAAACAGTGGCAAGCAGTTACAAGTCCAGTGGAAAGTATAAATCAGCACCCTCCAGGCAGACGGTCTCGTCGGTTTCCAATACGAAGAAAGGTCTGAAATTAAAGTGGAAGGCACAGAAGAAGTGTGATGGCTATTACATTTACAAGAAGACCGGAAGCGGAAAATATAAGCTGGCCGCTACTATTAAGAAGGGGAAAACTTCCACCTGGACAGACACGAAGGTGAAAAAAGGAAAGAAGTACCGTTATTATGTGCGTGCTTATGTAAAAGAGCCAAATGGTGTTGTAAAGGGAAAGTATAAAGCATCGGCGGCAGTTACAAGAAAGTAGGAAATCAATTACAGAAAAGAAATAGAATTTACAGTAAAGCATTGCGGAATAGAAGATAGTCTGCACATAGTAAAAACTATAAAGTTTTTTGCAGCAGGACAACCTTCGGATATTAAAAAACGGAAGCCCATTATATGAGCTTCCGTTTTAACATTTCCGGATTAGATGAATATTTAAGTGCAGTCTCTCTTGTGATCTGGCGGTTTCGATAAAGCTCCAGCAGGCTGTTATCCATGGATTTCATGTCTGCCTGGGAGGAAGAGGCAATCACACCATCAATCTGATAAATCTTGTTGTCGCGGATCATATTTCGGATGGCAGGGGTAAGCCTCATAATCTCAAAAACCGGAATATTGTGTCCATTCACATCCGGCACCAGCTGTTGGGAAATGACAGTCTGCAGAACCATGGAAAGCTGAATAGCAATCTGATGCTGCTGGCTGGGCTCGAAAACATCCATAATACGGCTGATGGTATTGGCAGCTCCGGTAGTATGAAGGCTGGAAAGAATCAGATGTCCGGTTTCAGCAGCAGTCATGGCAGTCTGGATAGTCTCGTGGTCACGCATTTCTCCAAGAAGGATCACATCCGGGCTCTGACGCAGGGTGGCACGCAGGGAAACCAGATAATTGGCAGTATCCGTACAGATCTCGCGCTGGCTGACAATGCATTTGTCATGTCTGTGCAGGTATTCCAAAGGGTCTTCCAACGTGATGATATGGCCTTCACGGCTGTGATTGATCTTGTCGATGATACAAGCCATGGTGGTAGATTTTCCGCTTCCGGCAGGACCTGTGATCAGAACCATTCCCTTGGTAAGATCAGCTGCTTCCATAACAGCTGGAGGAATGTGCAGATCCTGCGGATCAGGCAGATTAAATGCAATAATACGGATGACAGCGGCAAGAGAACCACGCTGCCGGTATGTATTTACACGAAATCTTGAGAGACCCGGGATAGCCATGGAAAAGTCATCGTCACCGGTTTCCAGCATAGGTTCTATATTCCGGTCGTGAGCAAGCTTGTAAATGATCCGGATAAATTCATCTGTCTCCGGAGGCATGAGCCGTTCTTCAAAACCATCCAGCGTACAGAGCTTTCCGTCAATTTTTACGGAAAGGGGACGACCGGCAATAATAAATATATCAGAGGCTTTTTTCTGAGTGGCAAGCTCCAGAAAAGCCTTTACTTTTTCTTCCATAAAATTATTCTCCTTTGTAGACGGACTGGCTGTTGTCCGGATTCCAGTCTGCAGTTACAACCGTATTCCAGGAGAGGATCCCGGCGATATTGCTGCTGGTCATGTTCAATCCTGCATTAATGGTATCAGAGACAGCGTTATCAGAGGAAGCGTTATCAGAGGCAACGTTATCAGAGGCAGCGTTATCAGAGACAACGTTATCAGAAGCAGCGTTATCAGAAGCAGTGGAATCAGCTGTACAGTCAGTCCAGAATACAGCAATTTTCACAGCCAGACTCTGGGTGTCGGAAAATGCTTTCACATATTCAGCAGTATGTTCCTCTGAATTCCATTCTACATTCTCCTGTGAGTTCAGATAATCGGAGACGAGCTGGTAATATGCAGTCTCTGTTTTTGCTTGCTCCTGAAATCCTTCCAATGTCTGAACCAGCTCTGAATAAAAATCAGCTGCCTCACTGCAGGCATTATAATAGGCTGAGGTCTGCTCCAGAGAAAGGCTGCTGGAGCGCAGATCCTGCCTGGAAGTACCATAGCCCAGCAAGGACAGGATCACCAGCATAAGAACTCCAAAGATTAGAAAAAGGGAAGGAATTCCAGTTGCGGAAAAAAGATGATTCTTTTCTTTCATGAATTTGCTCCCTCCTTTGTGGAAAAAACTGGAAAGCGAATTGTCTGTGCATAAAGACTGGGTTCCTCATTTGCATTCTGGAGTTTTTCGAAAGTAATGTGAACTTCTTTGACCTTGTCAGAAGCAGAGCAGACAAGCCTCATTTTATAAACCGCGCTTTCTTCGGAAGTATTCTGCCAGTGCTTGTCAAAATAATAGCAAATACTGTCCTGATCTGCAACTCCATCTGGCATCAGTGCCAGAAAATTTTGGACAGTGCCGTCAGTTCCTTCCAGAATTTCACCGGTACTGGTGATAAGCTCCTGGATATGAGAGTCCTCCCGGGCATGCACCCTTGCCATGTAGGAAGCCGCAAACAGTCTTACGCAGACACCGCAGGTCAGTCCCAGAAAAAGAAGGACAAATATCATTTCCATAAGAAAGAGCCCGGATTTGGAATGGGTAGTGATTTTTTTCATAAAAACTTCCTTTCAGCACATCATTCAGAAGTGACCAGCCCCAAATTCAGGAGTCTGCGAATCAGGCAGGAACTCCTGGATGAAGCAGAAAACTGGAACAATGTCCATCTGTGTCCGTTAATGTGATTCTGTAAAAAGTGTTTTCTAAAGCGTCAATCTGGAAATCCTGAAGCTGTGCGAGGTTGGTCCCCATAGAAAGATCGGCCTGGGAATCCGATGCTGTAAAAAGCTCTTTTAAATGACTGCCATCAAAATAAATGTAAGTGCAGTAATCTTTCCCCTCAATAGCTTCCTGAAAGCAAAGAACCTGTGTTCCCTGAAGCTCTGTAAGGGAGGTCATTCCGGGAATATCGTGCTGACGAAACTTGGTAGTGATGTAAGAGGCTGCTGTATAAAGGTTGTTATTAGTGTCCAGACTTTTTACAGAGGCCTGATAGTTCCCGGCACCAAAAAGCATCAGAAATAGAAGAAACAGCACATACATTGCAAAAAGCAGCAGGGCTGCCAGTGAATCAATGCTGTGGTTCTTCCGGGTAAATCTGGAATTCATCTGGCACCTCCTTTTCTGGCATTTACCGGAAGTACGCTGATCGATGGCAGAAGATTGGATCCGTTTGGAACATATTCTACCACAAATTTCTCAGAATCATAGGTAATATGGTAATCCGAAAGCAATTCATCCAGGCTCTGAGGGTATTGGCCTGTGAGGGCGTAGGTGCGGATGGCACCTCCTTCAAGTGCCTGCGTTAAAGTAACCTGTTCTTTTTCAAGGGAATCAGTCTGTGTACGTGCAATTCCAAGATAGAAGATCAGGCAGAGGACTGCAGCGAACAGGATTGGAACAATAAAGCGGAAAATCCGCCTGATACGAATGAGTCTGGTTTCAAATATATCCATTTTCACTCTCCCTTACAGCTGTTATGCGATCATTTCAGATAACAGTCCCAGCAGCGGCATCATAACAGAAAGAAGGACCAGTCCTACAAGAATTGAAAGGACGATCACAATAGTAGGCTCCAAAATTGACACAATATGGGAAACAGAGTCTGTGGATTTCTCTTCATACTGCTCAGCCAGTTTTTCCATTACTTCGTCAGATGCACCAGCTTGAAAACCAAGGGAGATCAGACGAAGCTCCATAGCCTTAAAAAGCCCGGATTCCGTGATGGCTTCTGTAAATCCATATCCTTCAGCGAGCTGCTTCTGAATGGAAGCAAGCTTTTCCCTGGTCTCGGTCTGGGAGACAACAGCGCCTGCCAGCTCCACACAAAGCTCAGGGGAAAGTCCGCTTCGGATTCCCAGGGAAATACATTGGCAAAGACGACTGTAATCCAGATTTACCGGTATCTCTTTCGTGCCTGGAAAACGGCAGACGATTTTGCGGATCAGTTCCTGCCCCTTTGGGTGAAGAACCAGGAAAAGGATAAAGCCGATCATCGCGGCCAGAAGAATAAGGAAGGCAGTAGAATAGTGGCTAAGTGTTTCGCCGATTCCAAGAAGGGCACCGGAGATTCCGCTCATTTCCAGTCCAAGCTGGCGGAAAACCTGGCGGAAAACCGGGAGAACCTTTACAAGAAGAATTACAATAACCGCAGTCATCATGCCCAGCATAACAAGGGGATAGGCGACTGCACTCTGGATCTGGTCTGTGATCTGAATCTCCTTCGCATAGAAAGCAGACAGACCCTTCATAACCTCATCCAGACAGCCGGTCTCTTCGCCGGTGCGGACATAGGCAGCAGCAGAAGCAGGAAAAGCACCGGATTGTTCCATGGCGTGCGCCAGAGAGCCGGATTCCTCCATGTCTTTATAAAGAAAGGTCAAAATTTCTTTGCCCCGTTCTGTCTGGCTGTCGTCATTTAAGATGGCAAGTCCCTCAATGGCGGACATTCCGGAACGTAATATGATGGAAAACTGTTCACAGAATTGAAACAGCTCCCGATTGTTTAATTTGGTAATCATATAAAGTCCTCTCTGAAAAAACATCAGGCAGATCCTGAAAAAATCCATGAACCTGCAAGGCGTTTTTCGTTGTGCTATCGGGTAAACTGCAGCGTATAATTTGCGCTGTCACCGATATAGGAATTGATAAGCTCTTCATCTTCACTGTTGGCGGTAAAGGTTGGATCCATGCGGTTCCATTTCTCCCCGTCATAGGTAATTGCCTGTTCCACCCACCCTTTTCCACGTATGTAAACATCAATCCAGGCATGCTTGATGTCACCTGCATATCCGATCTGAAGCTTACAGGGAATATCCCGGCTTCGCAGCATTGCCGTCATCAGGGCAGCATAATCAAAACAGATTCCCTTTCCGGTAGAGAGGGTTTCGTCTATATCAGGAAGATAGCCTGTCTCAACGGTAGCTGCTTTGTCCTCGTCGTAGGTGACGTGCTGGGTTACATACTGGAAAACGGTGTCAATGCTTTCCTGTTCTGTGGCATCCTCTGCCAGAAGAGAAAGAGCCAGCTTGCAGGCTTCTGAGTCCGGGGTGAAATTTACATACTGGTTCGGATACAAAAACGGAAGAAATTCATTTTCCAGGGAAACCTCCAGAGCCTGAGCAAAAAGTGCGGCATAATGGCTGCCATTTACCTGTTCGTAACAGGATATCTGATAGGTGTCGCTTCCACTGGTAAACGGAATGACAGCACTTTCGCCGGAGCTTACAAAATAAGAATAAACAACGCCGTCATCCGCGGATAGCTGGATATTTTTGGTGGTACCATTGCTGTCACTGACAGCAGTCAGATATCCCTGACTGATGTTGGAAATATCTAGTATCAGAGGTGAATATCCTATGGTGTCTGTCCCGGGGGCTTCCGGAACCAGAACCTTCAGCGGGGAAAAAACAGGCGGTTCTTCGCCGGAACCGGAGCTGCTGTTCTGACCGCAGCCTGCAGCTGGGAAAACTATTAGCAGGCAAAATAGAAATAAGCAAAGCAGAAGGGCCGAAATGCGTTTAGACATAGCGCCGCTCCTTTTTATAAGTTGATCATTCATTTTCAAACACGTTCCAGGGATTTTTGAAATTCGGGAAGATCGTACCATGCTGGTGGTTCCTTCATACGAACCACGAAATGGCACAGATCAGGACGGATCCTGGCTTCCAGGTATTCCATAGGACCCAGTGAACAGTGTGCTGTTCTGGTGTTGAAAAAAATAGGAGATCCCGGTTCAATGTTGAGAATCTGTGCATCAAGGAAATCAGCTGAGCTGATGTTGATGTGTTCTTCGCCAGTTTCAAATTTAATTCCGTAGTGCTTCTGAATAAAGTAATAGAGATCTACAAGTTGTTCGCGGTAGGTATCTAAATCCGGGAAAAAATCAATGCGGATATAATTTGTCTGGATTATCACAGGCTGTTCATCGGAGGAAACCACTCTTTGAAGGCGGAAGACTTCTGTTCCTTCATTAAGGTCCAACGCACTGGCGACCTGGCTGTTTGCAGGAATACGGTCAATCCAGGTTCCGCTGATGGTCAGGGCGGCATTATCCGGAAACAGAGTGTTTATGTCTATTACGTTATGAAATTTTGAGAAGTTGGTAAGCTCCCGTTCTTTGGGATTGATCACCTGTGTGCCGGCACCCTGCTTTACCTTTATGCGTTTGTCTTTAACCAGAAGATCAATAGCATGCCGGACCGTCGTACGGCTTACCGAAAACATTTTTCCAAGCTCATCTTCTGTGGGAAGATAGGAACCTATGGGATAAACGTTATTATCTATATCGGATTTTAATTTGTTATAACATTTCTTATATGCAGGAATTTTTTCCATAATGTTTCCTTTCAAAATAAGGTTGTTTAGTAACCTATAGTATATATATATCAAACAAATAAGTCAAACAGTAATTGAAAAAACAGAGGGACTTATACAAAATGCATAAAAAAAAGCAAAGTATCTTGTTAAATAAAACACTTTACTAAAAAAGAAAAACATTGTATAGTAATGTTTGTAAACATAATTATGAATTTCAAAAATAAATGAAATATAAAGGAGAAACATAATGATGAAAAAACAGGAATTTGTACCACGAGAGATAAGCGAGAAACCACTATATGAACTGAAATCAGTGGAAGATATTCCGGTATCAGAGCTGTATCAGGTTAAGATAAACGGAAAGGAACAGCGAGTATATCATACGGAATTTTTTGATTTTGTTTCTTTCTTGGATGAAAATGATAAGGCAGAGGTAGAAGTTACAGTAAACGAACCATTTCAGAAGGCTGTTATCCGTCCTGCAGCTGCACAGATACCGTTCGAAGAAGAGGGGAACAAAATCAGCATAAGCCTTCCTGCCGGAAAGAGAATTACTCTTGAACTGGACGATAAACTGGAGTCACCACTTTATGTTCTTCCTGGAAAATACATACCGAAGCCTGAGAATGCCACTTATGTATTTGAAAGTGGAAAAGCCTACAATGTGGGATGCCTTCAGCTTAATTCTGACGAAACTGTTTATATAGAGTACGGAGCAGTTGTAAGCGGAAGAATCTATTCCAGAATGGCAGACAGAGTCCGTATTCTGGGAAATGGAATCCTGTATGGAGGAAACTGGCATGCATGGGACGAAAATGGAGCAGAGCAGCTGATCGTTCCTGTATTGGGTGAGAACATTGAAATACGCGGAATCACACTTCTGGATGGTGGTTCCTGGCATATTGTTCCGGTTGCATGTAAAAATGTTCTGATTGAAGACGTAAATGTTCTGGGAAAAGTGATCACAGGAGATGGCGTCGATATAGTCGGATGTGAGAATGTAGTGCTTCGTAATTGCTTTATAAGGGCAAATGATGATTGTATATCTATTAAGGCTGTGGAATTCCAGGATCCGTCAGGCTGCACAGATGTGAAACATATCCTTGTTGAGGATTGCCTGTTCTGGAATGCAGAATTTGGAAACACACTTGAAATCGGATATGAAACCAGATGTGACGAAATTACAGATGTTGTTTTCAGAAATTGTGATGTTGTACATTGCCAGTATGAGGGCAATCAGTCAGGTGGAGTACTGACAATTCATAACGCTGACCGTGCCCATGTACATGATATTGTTTATGAAAACATCCGAATTGAAGATGCCCAGGAAAAATTTATTGATATTAAAACTCTTGATTCCAAGTATTCACGAGACAGGGAAAGAGGCATGGTAAATGATATTTTCTTTAAAAATATTGAAATTACAGAAGGCACTTTCCCAGTATCCATTATACGTGGCTTTGAGATGAAAAATGAAGTGTGCAGACCTCATGGCTTCTATTTTGACAATGTGGTAATTCATGGAGAAAAGGTGATGTCACCTGGTGAATTACACATGGTTGTGGAATTGTCAGATGAACTGAAATTCCAGTAAAAGGAATTGACAAAGGAGATGGAAGAAAGCATGGATATTTTGCTTGTCGGAACCTATACACAGCATGATGCCCCTGCTGTATTGGAGAAACAGGAGCTTGGAAAAGGTATCTATCTGATTCTGTATAATGAGATCCTGGGAGATGTTGCAGGAACTCCTCTTATCATACAAATGCAGAATCCTTCCTGGGTTTGTCTGATGAAGAACCGGCTTTTTGCGGTAAGTGAAAGTGAAGATGCTGCGGAAATTGTGGAATATGAAGTAGGGGTTCAGGAAGAAAGGCTTACAGCAGAGAAAAAGGCAGGTCTTCAGATGTCTGGAAAAGCATCCTGTCATATTGAAAAGGATGAAAAAGGACAAAGGCTTTTTGTATCTGATTACGGAAGTGGAGATTTAAAGGTGATCGACATATCAGAAGCCGGCAGCCCGAAGCTTTTACAGGAAATTTCTTTTACAGGAAAAGGGCTGGATCCGGAACGGCAGGAAGCATCTCATATTCACTCCTGCTTCCTTCATAGGGGAGATCTGTATGCAGCTGACTTAGGATGTGATAAGATTTATTCTTTTGGCACAGATAAGGGAAAGCTTCTGCAAAAAGAAACCATAGAGGTCAGACCTGGAGCCGGTCCAAGACATATGGAAATACTGGATAAAAATGGAAAAACGTATCTCTATGTATTAAATGAGCTGGATCTTACAATTTCTGTTTACTGTAATAGGGAGCTGTGCCAAACAATATCCCTGGAAGAGGAGTTGCCAGAGGGCGCGCTTGCAGCAGAACTGTGTATTGCAGAGGGAAAAATGCTTTACGCATCTGTGAGAGGAACCGGAGAAATTTTTGGATTTACCATAGATGAAAATGGAATGTTAAATTTGAGACAAAAAGTTGTAGTTCCGAAAGGATGGTTTCGAAGTATCTGTCTGGACAGCAGTGAAAAGCATTTGCTTGCAGCAGATCAGAAAACAGGAAAAATATATATTTTTGACAGGCAATCAGAGGGAGAACTGGGAAATCAGCGGGTGCTTGTGGAAGTTCCCGTACCTGTGCAGGTATTGTCTGGGAAAATAGAATAAGAGAGGAAAACTGTGATGAGAAAAAAAGCAATCGTTACAGGTGCCAGTCGTGGAATTGGACGTGGAATTATCAGAGAACTGGCAGCAGCCGGATATGATATTGCCTTTTCCTATCGGACACGGGAAGATGAGGCAAAGGAAGCTGCTGAAGAAATAAGAAATATGGGTTCCTTTGCCTGGTATGCAAAGGCTGATATGGCACAGGCAGGAGAAGGGGAGAATTTTTTTGACCAGGCTGTCAAGGAACTGGGCGGACTGGATCTGCTTGTAAATAATGCCGGAGTTACCGTGTTTCAGTCCATTCTGGACCTTGAAATGGAGGAAACCCAGAAAATGCTGAATCTGGATCTTTTGAATTACCTTGTACTTTCCAGTAAGGCAGCCAGATATATGAAGGCACATGAGGTTAAAGGATGCATTATCAACATAACCTCTTCAAGAGCAGAAAGAGCATATCCGGGAGATTGTGTTTACGGCGGCATAAAGGCAGCAGTGAACCGGGCTTCCCAGTCTATGGCACTGGATCTTGCACCATATGGGATCCGTGTGAACTGTGTGGCTCCGGGAGCTATCTGTATCCGTACGCCAGAGGAAATAAAAGCAGAAGGCAGGACAGAGCTGGAAGGCTTCTGGGAAAGTCTGGGAGAAAGAATTCCAATGGGCAGAAATGGAACACCCAAAGATATAGGAAGAGCGGTAGTATTCCTTGCAAGTGAGAATGCAGCTTATATAACCGGAGAAGTATTGCGGGTTGACGGAGGACTGATCCTGCCGGGAATGCCGGAAAAAGTAGAAAATGATAAAAATGCCTGGGGAGGAGAAAAATGAGAGTAACGATCAGAGATGTAAAAGTAATTTGCTGTGCGCCGCAGAAAATCAATCTGGTGACAGTAAAAGTGGAAACAAGTGAGCCGGGATTATATGGCGTGGGCTGCGCAACTTTTGCCCACAGACATCTGGCAGTGGTTGCCGCTGTGGAAAAATATCTGAAGCCGTACCTGATTGGCAGAGATGTTTCTGATATTGAAGATATCTGGCAGTCTATAAAAGGAATGAGCTACTGGAGAAACGGACCTGTTTTAAATAATGCCCTGTCAGGTGTGGATATGGCATTATGGGATATTAAAGGTAAAATGGCCGGTATGCCCCTGTATGACTTACTGGGGGGAAAATGCAGAACCGGAGTTCCGTGCTATACGCATGCTGAAGGCACCACAATAGAGGATTGTGTGCAAAAAGTAGGAGCATTAAAGGAAAGAGGATATCGCTGTATCCGTGCGCAGGTTGGAGGCTATGGCGGAAAGGATATGCCTTACCAGCCACCGGAAGGATCCTTTGAAGGCTGCTATTATGATCCAAAAGCATACATGGCAAAAACAATACAGCTGTTTGAGCGCCTCAGGGAAACCTATGGCTGGGAACTGGAGCTTTGCCACGATGTACATGAGAGGCTGAGACCTTCTGATGCAGTGATATTTGCAAAAGATATGGAGAAATTCCGTCTGTTCTTTCTTGAGGACTGTCTTTCTCCGGAACAGAGCGGATGGTTTAAGCAGATCAGGCAGCATTGTACTACTCCGCTGGCTATGGGAGAGCTGTTTAACAATCCAAACGAATGGCTGAATCTTATCACAGAAAGAGAAATTGATTACATAAGAATCCATTTAAGCCAGATTGGAGGAATTACACCGGCCCGTAAACTGATTGCTCTTTGCGATGCATTTGGAATAAGAACTGCATGGCATGGACCAATAGACCTTACTCCGATTGGTCACGCAGTAAATATCCATCTGGATATGGCTTCTCCGAATTTTGGAATCCAGGAATGGGCTGACACCAATACCCTGTCTGAAGATGCAGGTGCAATTGCCTTACATCAGATTTTTACCGGAATTCCGGAAATGCGGGACGGATATCTGTATCTGAATGGGAAACCAGGAATTGGTGTGGATATTGATGAAAAAGCAGCAGCTGAGTATCCGTGCAGCGAAGAGGTTGTCACATGGGATTGGATGCTGCCAAGGCTTCCAGATGGAACAGCAGTGAGACCGTAAATACACTCGCTTTGTCACAGTATTTGTAGGCAGTGGAGGTGGATTGTCTACTCCTGCAAATATTGTGCAAATCGTATAAAAATACACAAAAAATATTGTGAATACATACGAAAGTAATAATAAATCGAAAAAAAGGTTGTAAATAATTGGTGAGTATGATATGATTCAAACATCACCGGAAACGTTACCGGTAACATTACCGGAAACGATACCAAAAACGAACCAGACAACTGAAATTGCTCAGTTGACGGAAAATAAAATTATACTAGGAGGTATAAGAAATGAAGAAAAAAATGTTGGCAGCAGTATTAGCTGGAACAATGGTTATGTCCCTTGGAACAAACCTTTGCTGGGCTGATGGAGAGAAGACCAAGGTCACTATGACTGTATGGAATGGTGAGTGGGGCGATCAGCTGGATCGTACAATGGAGTCCTTCAACAGCAAACATGATGATATCGAGCTGGATATCACAATGCAGTCCGGAGATTACTCTGATTTCCTTGGAACTGCAGCTGCAACAAATGACTGGCCGGATATCTACATCCTTACACCATGGACACAGGTGCATGATTTTGCAGAGGCAGGAAGACTTCAGGATTTAAGCGGAATGGATTTTACTGAGAAGGTTTACCCGTCAGCTCTTGAAGCTGCTACCTATGATGGAAAAATCTACGGATATCCTGCAAACGTTGAGTATCTTGGTGTATTCTACAACAAGCAGATGTTTAAGGATGCCGGAATCGAAGAAGTTCCGAAAACAAGAGATGAATTCGAAGCAGCATGCGAGAAGCTGGAAGAGTCCGGCGTAACACCAATCGCTTCCACATTCAAAGATTCCTGGACTCTGAAACACATGTTCAGTGTAATGATGTCAAACGTAGTACAGGATGATATGGAAGGCTTCCTGGATCAGTTAAATTCCGGTGAGGGAACCTTCAATGTAGATGGTATCGATGATGTATTTGCAACAGCTGATGTTATCAAAGCTCATTGCGGAAGCAATATGATGGATTGTGACTCTACATCCGGTTTCAACGCACTTGCAAACTCTGAAGCAGCTATGTTGATCAGCGGTGAGTTCAGCCAGAATGTAGTAGCAAGAATGGATAACCCGCCGGAAATCGGATACTTCGCATTACCAGTATCCAATGATGCTGAGAGAAACAAAGCAGCAGTTGACGTAGGAATCGTATATGGAGTAAGCACTCAGACAGAGCATATGGATGCCTGCAAAGAGGTTATCGACTTCTTAAGTGATGCTTCTCTTTCTGACGGATATATTGCAATTGTAACCGAGAAACCAGGTTCTGCACCAGCTTCCCAGGATTTCACAGTTAGTTATGATTCTGCATCTACAAACGATTATCTGGAATATGCAAACAGCGGAAACGTAATTCCGTGGGTATATCAGCAGTATGTAAACGGATTTGATGTTATCTCCGGAGATATCTTCCAGGGTTACATGGCAGACGCTGCTGACAAGGATGAGGTAATTTCCGAGCTTGACGCAGCATATCTTGAATATCTGGATCAGTAAATAAGAGGAAATGCTGACCTGCGATTCCCGGGGGGAGCACCCCCGGGAATCTTTTTAATGGAAGATTTATCGTGATATCTGTATAAGCAGATGAGCCTTTTAGAAAAAGAAAGAGAGGATAATATGTCATCTTTATATAAGAAAAACAAGAAATTTTATCTTCTGCTGATTCTGCCTGCCTTGCTTTTGTATTCCTTTGCAATGCTGGCACCTCTGTTTGGCGGAACCATTCCATATTCATTCCTGAAATGGAATCTGATGTCCGGGAAAAAAGCTTTTGTGGGATTTGACAATTATGTAAAATTGTTTTCCGATGCAAAATTCTGGACTTCTTTTGGATTTAACCTTTTTGTTGGTGTGTTCACCATTATTGGCAGCAATGTTTTTGGATTTATTCTTGCTTATTTCCTGGATGAGAACATTAAGGCTAAAGGCGTGGTCAGAGCTATGTTCTTCATTCCTAACATTGTCAGTGCCGTATTGGTATCCTTTATCTGGGTGTTTATTTTTACAAATGCAATGCCTGCACTTGGCGGAGTATTGGGCTGGGACTGGCTGGCAAATATAAGCTGGTTCGGAACTCCGTCAATGGCAACTGTGACGATCATTGTGGTTTCCATCTGGCAGAACATTGGTTTCCTGATGATCATTTATACCGCAGGTCTTCAGACTATTCCGAAGGATGTTATGGAGTCTGCTGAGCTGGATGGCTGCAGCGGTCTGAAAAAAGTTCTGAAAATCGAGCTTCCGCTGCTTATGCCAACTGTCACGATCAATCTGTTTGTTTCTATTTCAGGAGCATTTAAGTCATTCGATATTCCGAACGCAATGACAGGCGGTGGTCCTTATGGTTCCACAATGCCAGTTGCCATGAATATTTACCAGGAAGCTTTCACCAAGTACAACCTGGGCTATGGCTCAGCGAAATCTGTAATCCTGTTCCTTACAGTAGCAGCGGTTACTCTGATCCAGTTGTACTGCACTCGTAAGAAGGAGGTAGAATACTAATGAAAAAGAAAGTATGGCTTCCAACCATTATTATGTTTTTCTTTGGTGTCCTGTTCCTTATGCCGATCATCCTGCTTGTGATGAACGCATTCAAGACACATAACGATATGATCCAGAACTTCCTTTCTTTTCCGCATTATCTCTATACCGGAAACTTTACAGAAGCTATAGAACGTCTGAAATTCTGGAGAGTAGTTGGAAATTCAGCATATGTAACCCTGGGAACCATGCTGGTATGTACCATCATTTCCTTTATGGCTGCATATGGAATTGCGCACATCCCTGGAAAGCTTGGAAATGTTTTGTATCTGATTTTCACCCTTGGACAGATCATTCCGTTCCATTCCATTATGATCGCGCTTTCTGTACAGCTGACCAACGCAAACCTTTTGAATAACCTGACCGTACTTATTTTCCTGTATGCCGGCTTCCACGGAGCATTCGGTATTTTTACCTATGTTGGCTTTTTGAAGTCCATTCCGAAGGAATTGGAAGAGGCAGCAGCAATTGACGGCTGTGGCATGTTCCGCTGCATGTGGCAGGTAATTTTCCCATTGGTACGCTCCACAAGCATAACTCTTCTGGTGCTGTTTTTCCTGTGGACATGGAATGATTTCCTTATGCCAAACCTGTATGTTTCAGACAGTGGTTTGAGAACTCTGACAGTTGCTATTTATATGTTTAAGAGTACCTCCGGATCTGAGTGGAATCTGATGCTTGCCGGAATGACTCTGTCCATGGTTCCAATCATAATCATTTATATTGCAGCACAGAAATATATCACCAGCGGACTTACCGCAGGTGCAGTAAAAATGTAATTGAAAAGGAGAACGGCAGAAAATGGACAATATTAATTTACAGAGAATTGAAGGCTATACAGTTCAGCTGGTAGCAGAGGATGTCTGGGCAATCGATGAGTTCGGAGCAGACATTATTTATCTGGTAAAAGGTGAAAAAAGTGCAGCTGTGATTGATACCGGTTCAGGTTTTGGAAATCTGAAAAAGGTGATCGAAACCCTGACTGATTTGCCATATGTTGTATTAAATACACATGGACATCTGGATCATGTGGGCGGCAATCACGAGTTCGGAAAGGCATATCTGAGTGAAAAAGATTTCAAAATGGCAGATACAGAAAAACTTAGAAGCGGCTGGAAGCATTATGTTGAAAAAACAAAGAAGGAACCGGGATTTTATGGAACAGAGTACATAATTGAAGGTCGTGAGCCTGGAGATTTCCAGATGCTGCCGCTGAGCGAGCATCAGATCTTTGATCTGGGCGGCAGAAGCCTGGAAGTATTATTTACACCGGGACATACTCCTGGAAGTGTAGTTTTCTTGGATAGAAAAAATAAATTCCTGTTCGCCGGAGACAGTGTAGTGTCAACTCCAATCCTGATTTTTGATACCTATTCCTCAACAGTAAAGGAATATGCAGAGGGATTAAAGAAGCTAGATAAAGAAGATTTTGAGCTTATTTTCCCAGGACATTTTTTACGTCCGATCGGAAAAGCAATTCTTCACGATCTTATCACATGTGCTGATAAAATCGTAGAAGGAACTGCAAAACCGGAGCCTATTGACTTCAGCCATATGTCTTCAGAACCAGCTTTCCTTTTCAAATATGGAAAAGGAAACATCGCTTATAATGACAAGCATATTTGTTAATAAAAAATGATAAAAAAATCATTATAAATTTATTAAAAATCATTTGCCATAATATGCCGGGACATATATAATGAATACATTGTTGCAGGAGAGCGATTATGGAGCAGATAACAATTAAAGAGGTTGCGAAATTGTGCGGCGTAGGAGTCAGCACAGTGTCTAGGGCAATTAACAATCACCCGGACATTAATCCGGAAACGAAACAGAAGATTCTGGATACGATCAGAGAGTACAATTATGTACCGAATAATAGTGCCAGAAATCTGAAAAGAACTGATTCCAATACGATCGCAGTTATAGTAAGAGAAATCAGCAACCCATTTTGGGGTGTTATGCTGCATGTATTGGAGAGGGAAGTCCGTGACAGGAAATACTGCCTGGTATTGCAGAATGTAGCAAATGATGAAGATGAAGTTGAGCTTGCCCTTCAGCTGGAAAAAGAGAAAAAAGTCAAAGGAATCATATTCCTTGGCGGTATGTATGATTATGACGAGTCAAGGCTGAGAATGCTGAGAGTTCCGTATGTGATCAGTGGTTCCGGAAAAAAAGTTCCGGAGGATACAGGAACTTATCCTAAAAGTGCCCTTGTGACGACTGATACAGAGATTGAGAGCCAGAGTATGGTTGATTATCTGTGCAGCTGCGGACATAAAAGGATCGCCTTTATTACTTCCGGAGATGAAGGTCTTGGAAGATGCCATCTCAATGGCTATAAAAGGTCACTGGAGAAAAATGGACTGGAGTACGATGAGAAGCTTATAATTCGTTTAAAACCAGGTAAAAGAATTTATACGATTGAGAATGGTTATAACTGTACCTGTGAGCTTTTGAAATCAGGGGTGGATTTTTCCTGCATTTATGCAATTTCAGATACTCTGGCGGTAGGAGCATGCAGAGCAGTTATTGACAGCGGCAAAAGAGTACCGGAGGATTATTGTGTGGCAGGAGCAGATGGTCAGGACATTGCGGAATATTATCATCCATCCATCACAACATTGAAATATCCAAGAGTGGAAATTGCCCTGCAGAGCGTCCGTACCTTGTTTGATCTGATCAACCGGAAAAAGGTAGTGAAACGGCAAATACTGGGCGGAACTCTTATAGAGCGGGAGTCTACGCGCAAACTGTAATGCGTGTCTGCTGTCCTCCAGACATCGAAAAGGAATCTGTGAAAATATTTGAGAATGATTATCATGCGTTACAATCAGCTCAGATATTTTTACAGATTTTTTGCTTTCGTACTTTTTAGACGGATTTTTGTAAGTTTTAACAAGGGAATTCCGTTGACAAAAGTGACAGTTTGCTTTATTATAAGAAATGAATAAAAGGCAAACCTGTTGAAAGACAGGGACGCAAAGCCAAGGGTCTAAGGTCTCAGTACTATGACAGCCGGTTGCCGCATTGATATTGATTAGGTAATGTAATATGACAGGAGACGTGGTTCTTCTATTTGTGGCGACCGTTTATTTAATCTGATAAACGGTTTTTTTATTTCCACAAACTGATGGGACTGATAGTTTCCAGATAGCGGCAAGTCAGTTACATTATAGTTCAAGAAAGGTGTGTTATTTATGAAAGGAAAGAAATTAACAGAGTGGCTCGCAAATAAAAAAGTTGTTTCCAGTTGTGCTGCTATAGCATTGGCAGCAGTGATCGGCGGCGTTTCATTATTCTCAGGAACAGGAGAAACACCTGAATTCCCCAGTTACACAGATCCAATCATGGAGGCTTCCATCATAGAAGATGAAACTCCACTGGCTTCCCAGCCGAAGACTACTGTGAAGACTACCTCCAGTACCAAGACAACCAGGAAGACTGTTAAATTAAAAAAGGCTTCCAAGAAGAGCTACACCAAGAAACTGAAAACCAAAACAAAAGTAACCAATAAAACAAATAAATCCGGTAATACAACAGTAGATACCAAGACAACCGTTGTTACCAAAGCAACAGCGAAATACACCAAGAAATCCAAAAAGAAAGTTGTTACATCCAAGATCACAACAACTGTTCAGACAACAACTACACAGCAGGTATCAATTGACAATGAGACCGCTGTAAGCACCACTTCTTCTGGTACTTCCGCTGCCCAGGTAACTGCAGCAGCAAGCTCTTCACAGAACCAGAGCAAACACGAGGAAAATGTAGCAAGTGTTGCAGGCAAGATGGACAATCGTGTAATTGCAGCATATCAGCAGCTGGGATTTAAGCTTGTTGTTGATCCATCCGTCAACTATTCCGGATATTTTGATGCAAGATCAAGATCTATTACAATGAAGCAGATTGATGATTCTGTTTATCATGAGCTGGGTCATTTCCTCGCATTCATCGCAGGAAATGTAGATAAGACAGCAAGCTTCCAGAGCATTTTTGCAGCTGAGAAGGCAAATGTTACAGCCTTCAATAAAGCCTATGTAACACAGAATGCTTCCGAATATTTTGCAGAATCTGTTAAGGATTACATCTTGAATAATGCTTCCCTGAAGAGCACCAGACCACAGACTTATGCAGCTGTTCAGAATGCATTGAATCAGATTACAGATGCACAGATCGCTAAGATTCAGAAGATTTATGGAGCGTTCTGGAACTAATGATTTTAAAGATGACCGGCACCCGGAGAAATATCTCCGGGTGTTTTACTGTGGATACCACAGGCGTGGGAAACCGGTATTTTATAAAAAGGTAAGTGACAGCTGGTACTTATCTTTGGGTCACCGGGAGAACAGGACTCTTATATATGTCGAAGAGTCGGGATATGCGTCGACAGAAAATTCTTGCAATGAAAAACCTTAGGTGTGTATAATACAAAACAAAGGTTATCACTTTCTTGCAGGCAGGGATAGATATATTGGGGGCACTGGTCCGAAGTGAACAGTAACAGTTACTGTTCACTGGTAACGTTCCGCGAGGTGTTTTTTGTGAACAAAGTTCACAG
>ENA-OURQ01000592-OURQ01000592.1-human-gut-metagenome-genome-assembly--contig:-NODE-592-length-35379-cov-12.035528_pt1 | contig 35379 bp, 56 predicted proteins | sample MGYA00242105_ERZ508999 | MGnify/ENA primary metagenome ERZ508999 (study PRJEB26280, sample SAMEA2338771) | human gut metagenome | biome: human gut; feature: human-associated habitat; material: faeces...
GAGACTTTCGACGATTTCCCTGCCGGCACTGCCCGGTTCGCGTAAAAGGAGGGGGCAGGAAGCAGCGTCGGCGAGGGTGACAGTCCGGTTGGCGGCAAGCGGATGGCCGGGAGCTGCGACCATGCAGAGCGTATCGCCAGAAAAGACCTCTGAAATGATTTCCGGGTGAGTGACAGTGCCTTCGACCAGGGCAAAATCCAGCTGATTGTCGACGACTGCCTGCTCGATTGTGCCGGTATTTTTGACCGTTACATAGATTTTGATTTCCGGGTGCTGTTCCTGATAGGCTTTGACAAGGGAGGGGAGCAGGCAGGTACCGAGAGTGATGCTGGAGCCAATATGGAGCGGGGCATTTGCATCCCAGGCGGGAATTTTATTTTCCATTTCTGAAAAAAGTGACACGATATGGAGTGCATATTCATAGAAGCGATGCCCGTTTTCCGTCGGGTAAATCCGTCGGGAGAGGCGGTCGAACAGGCGGATATGATAATATTCCTCCAGCTCCTTGATCGCCAGGCTGACGGACGGCTGAGCCAGATGCAGGCTGTTCGATGCGAGGGTGATGCTTTTTTGCTGATATACGGCGACAAAAATTTTCATATGACGCAGAGTCATGGCGTTTCCTCCAAGGTGATCGGGTGAAAAATAAGTGTGATCGCTTATTTTCACGCAGCTATTTGTACCGAAGGTGTCAAAAGGCTGCTCCTGCACAGCTTATATAATAAAAATATTATATATTTTATATTATAATACTATTTTACTTATATTACAAGAAAAGGTATGATAAGAACGATTACAAGAGGCTGTACGATGTTAGAAACAAACAGAAGCAGCGGGCATGCGAAAAAGCGTGCGCAGAAATGAGAGGAAAGCATGAAGGAGAAATGGACGAAGATCCGAAAAGTATTTTTTTCCACGCTGTATTTAAGCGCGTTTACGTTCGGCGGCGGATACGTCATCGTCACGCTGATGAAAAAGAAATTTGTAGATGAGCTGCACTGGATCGATGAAGAGGAAATGCTCGATCTGGTGGCGATTGCGCAGTCTGCGCCGGGAGCAATTGCGGTAAACGGTGCAATCGTCGTAGGTTACAAGCTGGCGGGCATCGCAGGGGCACTCGCAGCGATCATCGGAACGATTATTCCGCCGTTTGTGATTTTGTCGGTGATCTTTTATTTTTATGCGGCATTTTCTTCTAATTATATTGTAAAAACGGTGCTGGACGGCATGCAGGCGGGCGTCGGAGCGGTCATTGCGTCGGTTGTCTATGATATGGGCAGCGGCATCGTGGCAGGAAAGCAAAAATCATCCCTCGCAATTATGGCGGCAGCATTCCTTGCAGTCTGCATTTTTAACGTCAACGTGGTCTATGTCGTGATCTTCTGTATCGTGCTCGGAGTGGTACGGACCCTGATCCAGAAGAGAAAGGAGAAAAAGAGATGATTTACTGGCAGCTTTTTCTGAGCTTTTTGCAGATCGGCATGTTCAGCTTCGGCGGCGGCTATGCAGCACTTCCGCTGATTCAGGAGCAGGTAGTGACGCAGCATGGGTGGCTGTTGAGATCGGAATTTACCGACCTGATTACAATTTCCCAGATGACGCCCGGACCGATTGCAGTCAATTCCGCGACGTTTGTCGGCATCCGGCTGGCAGGCTTTTTGGGAGCACTGGCGGCGACATTTGGCTGTATTTTGCCGTCGTGCATCCTGGTAACGGTGCTGTCCTATCTTTATTTAAAATACCGTAAAATGAGCATGCTGCAGGGCGTGCTGGAAACGCTGCGTCCGGCAGTTGTGTCGATGATCGCGGCGGCAGGCGTATCGATCCTAATCACTGCGTTCTGGAACGACGCGGTGAGCTTTATGTCGACGAAGTGGGATTCGATCGTGATTTTTGTTGTTGCAGTATGGCTGTTAAAAAAGAAAAACTGGAATCCGATTCTTGTGATGGTGCTGAGCGGTTTTGCAAAACTGGCAGTGCAGGGTGTGCTTGCGCTGGTTGGCATAGTATGATAAGGTAGGGATAGAACAAAGCATCAGGATGCGCGGAGGCGGAGGCACAGTAAAATGCTATTCAAAGTGCGCAGCCAACAATAGAATGCACGCTCTGCGAGCATTCTATTGTCATGAATAAACGCCGTCGGTCTAGGAACGCGGCAGAAAAGAGGGACGTATGGGGTATCGTGTAAAAACAATATTAAATAAGGAAGAAATCGAATCCTGTCAGCGGTTTTCGATGGATCATTTTATGTGGACATGCCTGCAGAAGCCGGAGGCTTACGGGTGGATGGGCTACCTGAAGGATCAGGGACTTTTCGTGAAGCTGGTCTGCAAAGAAAAGGATCCGAAGCGCGTTTACCACAATTTTATGGATATGGTCTGTGAGGACAGCGCGATGGAGGTTTTCCTTGCATTCCCCGAAAAGGGTGAAGCGCTGACCAACGATGTAATGTATTTAAATTTTGAAGTCAATTCCAACGGTGCGATGTATGCAGCATATGGAAAGGGAAGAAAAGGCCGTAAACCGATGCCGGAGAAATATCTGCAGGTTGTAGACTGCAAAGCGGACAGACAGGAGGACAGCTGGACACTGACTTATCTGATCCCTGAGAGCTATCTGAAGGAAGAGGCAGGAGTGGAAAAGCTGGATGGGGAGACCGAGTTTTACTGTAACTTCTATAAGATAGCCCAGACTCCTGAAATTGAGCATTATGCTTCCTGGTCTCCGATCGATAATCCGACACCGAACTTCCATTTGCCGGTATTCTTCGCGAAGGCACAGATCGTGGAATAAGTGGGACGAGTTTTAGCCACAGTTCACCGCGCCATTCGCGATACAATAGAATGTACACTCCGCGAACATTCTATTGTCATGAATCGCAGCTGCGCTGCTTTTGGCTTAGAGTTTTAGCCACAGTTCACCGCGCCATTCGCAAAACGCAGCTGCGCTGCTTTCCGCTGCTTGCGCAGCTCCTTTTGCTCATCGATTGGCGCTCCCTTCGTGATTCCTTGTGCACAGATCCTCATGCGAGCATGAATCTGTGCGCAAGGAATCACGAGTGAACTGTTGTATCGAAAAATGTACAAAAAAAGAGAAAAGTTTTTGAAAAAAAGCCTTGCAATTTTGCAGGGCTTACTTTATACTACTAAGTGCTGTGACATGATAGCGAAGAAGCATAAGGTTGCTGCAACGGAAAATACATAATCCCTGCAGGTTTTTATGTGGAGCGAATGTCAAGTTAGTAAACTGACGACAAGTCACTGTACCAGATAACAGCACCTGTCACAAGACAGGGGAAACGACGTGGAGTCCACGATAAGAGAAAGAAAGGATCTTTCAGGGTTGCTTATCAAGAGGACACACACGGGAACGTGTACAGTCACCGCTTGTCGCACTTATCTCAAAAGCGCGAAAAGGAGGCGACTTTTTTTATGGCAAATCAGGTAATGAGGATTACACTGAAAGCTTACGATCATCAGTTAGTTGATGCGTCTGCGAAGAAAATCATCGAAACAGTCAAGAAAAATGGAGCACAGGTGAGCGGACCGGTACCGCTTCCCACTAAGAAGGAAGTAGTTACGATTCTGCGTGCCGTACACAAGTACAAAGACTCCAGAGAACAGTTCGAGCGCCGCACACACAAGAGACTGATCGATATCATTGCACCCACACCCAAGACCGTTGATGCTCTGCAGAGACTGGAAATGCCTGCTGGTGTGTACATCGATATCAAAATGAAAACAAACAAGTAATTGCAAGAACCTCTACAGAGACGTATGAATAGTCCAACTGCTTTAACCACTTCTGATGCAGAAGCAGGAAAGTTGCGAACATTCCGCTATGTAGAAATCAACAGGAGGTCAAACGAACAATGAAAAAAGCGATTTTAGCTACCAAAGTCGGAATGACTCAAATCTTCAACGAAGACGGCGTGCTGATCCCGGTAACCGTACTTCAGGCTGGTCCCTGTGTCGTAACACAGATCAAGACCGTAGAAAATGATGGTTACGAAGCAGTTCAGGTTGGTTTCGTTGATAAGAAAGAAAAAGTTATCAACAGAGACAAGGCTGGCAAGAAGGAAGTCATTCACAGACATGGCGTAAATAAAGCTCAGAAGGGACACTTCGAAAAAGCTGGTGTTTCCTGCAAGAGATATGTAAGAGAATTCCGGTTTGAAAATGCGTCTGAGTACGCACTGGCACAGGAAATCAAAGCTGACATCTTCGCAGCTGGCGACAGAATCGACGCTACTGCAATCAGCAAAGGTAAGGGCTTCCAGGGTGCGATCAAGAGATTTGGTCAGCACAGAGGACCTATGGCTCATGGTTCCAAATTCCATCGTCATCAGGGTTCTAACGGTGCCTGCTCCTCTCCGAGCCGCGTATTCAAGGGCAAGGGAATGCCTGGTCACATGGGCTGCGTAAAGGTTACTGTACAGAATCTGGATGTTGTAAGAGTAGATGCTGACAAGAACCTGATCCTGGTTAAGGGTGCTGTACCCGGACCTAAGAAAGCTCTGGTAACCATCAAAGAGACCGTTAAGGTTGAGGCTTAAAACTGGAAAGGAGGACCACACAGATGGCAAACGTATCTGTTTATAATATGGAAGGCAAGCAGATCGATACAATCGAATTAAACGATGCGGTATTCGGTGTTGAAGTAAACGAACATCTGGTACACATGGCAGTTGTTCAGCAGCTTGCAAACAATCGTCAGGGAACACAGAAAGCAAAGACTCGTTCCGAGGTTTCCGGCGGCGGAAGAAAACCCTGGAGACAGAAGGGAACCGGTCATGCAAGACAGGGCTCCATCCGCGCTCCCCAGTGGACAGGCGGCGGCGTAGTATTCGCTCCCGTACCGAGAGATTATTCCTTCAAGCTCAACAAGAAAGAGAAGAGAGCTGCTCTGAAGTCTGCTCTGACAGACAAGGTTGCAAATGCGAAGCTGATCGTTGTTGACGAGCTGAAGTTCGAAGAAATCAAGACCAAGAATTTTGCACAGGTTATGAAGAACCTGGATGTAAACAACGGTCTGGTTGTTGTAAACGAGAATGATGTAAACGTAATGATGAGCGCAAAGAACATCGCTGATGTGAAGATGGCTCTGCCGAACACCATCAACGTATATGACATCATGAAGGCTGGCAAGGTTGTTCTGACAAAGGACGCTGTTAAGACAATCGAGGAGGTGTACGCATAATGGCAGACATTAAGTACTATGACGTTATCCTCAAACCCGTCATCACTGAGAAGAGCATGGCTGGTATGGGCGAAAAGAAATATACCTTCCTGGTACATCCGGAAGCAAACAAGACCCAGATCAAGGAAGCTGTTGAGAAGATGTTCGAAGGCGCTAAGGTTGCTAAGGTAAACACTCTGAACGCTGACGGCAAGAACAAGAGACGCGGTATGGTAGTTGGTAAGACAGCCAAGACCAAAAAGGCTATCGTAACCCTGACCGCTGACAGCAAAGATATCGAGATCTTCGCTGGTCTGTAAGATGCGATGAAAGGAAGCTTGAGACAAAGGTTTGTTATAAAAGCTTTCAGGTAACGATCGAGGGCACGACGAGCGAGAACCTCGAGACTGACGTCTCTCGGTCGCGTTACACGCTTATACGTCTCGCCGATGAGCCCTTTGCTTGTGCAAGCACAGCAAAGCCTCCCCGTCGATCCGTACTCGCTCTGTTCATCGCGAATATGTGCATACAAGCACGATAATAAATAGTAAAGGAGAAATCATCATGGGAATTAAAACATATAATCCCTATACACCTTCCAGAAGAAATATGACTGGTTCTGATTTTTCCGAGATCACAAAGACAACTCCTGAAAAGAGCCTTTGCGTATCTCTGAAGAAGAACTCCGGTCGTAACAATCAGGGCAAGATCACCGTTAGACATCATGGCGGCGGCGTTCGCACCCAGTACAGAATGGTAGACTTCAAGAGATTCAAGGATGGCATTCCGGCAACTGTAGTTGGTATCGAATACGACCCCAACAGAACAGCAAACATCGCGCTGATCTGCTACGCAGATGGCCAGAAGGCATATATCATCGCTCCTGAAGGACTGAAAGTAGGCCAGAAGGTCATGAACGGACCGGAAGCTGAAGTAAGAGTAGGCAACTGCCTGCCGTTATCTGAAATTCCTGTTGGTACTCAGGTACACAACATTGAGTTATATCCCGGCAAGGGCGGACAGATGGTTCGTTCTGCAGGTAACAGCGCACAGCTGATGGCGAAGGAAGGCAAATATGCAACCCTGAGACTTCCCTCCGGTGAAATGAGAATGGTTCCGATCGTTTGCCGCGCTACAATCGGTGTTGTAGGCAATGGCGATCACAACCTGATCAACTACGGTAAAGCAGGACGTAAGCGTCACATGGGTATCCGTCCTACCGTTCGCGGTTCCGTTATGAACCCGAATGACCATCCGCATGGTGGTGGTGAAGGTAAGACCGGTATCGGCCGTCCTGGTCCGAGCACTCCTTGGGGCAAACCGGCACTCGGCTTGAAGACCAGAAAGTCTAAAAAGGCTTCTAACAAGCTGATCGTAAGAAGAAGAGACGGTAAGGCTATCAAATAAGGTTAAGGAGGAGAACAACAATGGCAAGATCACTGAAAAAAGGACCGTTCGCTGATGCCAGCTTGCTGAAAAAAGTGGACGCTATGAATGCTGCTGGACAGAAACAGGTTATCAAAACCTGGTCCCGTCGTTCTACAATTTTCCCGTCCTTCGTTGGACACACAATTGCAGTTCATGACGGCCGCAAGCATGTTCCGGTATATGTAACTGAAGATATGGTTGGACACAAACTTGGCGAATTCGTAGCTACCAGAACCTACAGAGGTCATGGTAAAGACGAAAAGAAGTCCAAAGTTAGATAATTGAAAGGAGGTTTTATTCATGGCTAAAGGACATAGATCTCAAATTAAGAGAGAAAGAAATGCGAATAAAGATACAAGACCTTCTGCTAAATTATCCTACGCAAGAGTGTCTGTAACGAAAGCTTGTTTTGTACTGGATGCGATCAGAGGTAAAGATCTGGAGACAGCACTGGCTGTTGTAACCTACAATCCCAGATATGCTTCCAGCCTTGTAAAGAAACTGCTGGAATCTGCAGCAGCAAACGCAGAGAACAACAACGGCATGAAGAGAGAAAACCTTTATGTTGCTGAGTGCTATGCAAACAAGGGACCTACGATGAAGAGAGTTAGACCGAGAGCACAGGGACGGGCTTACAGAATCGAGAAGAGAATGAGCCACATCACTGTAGTGCTTGATGAGAGAAAGTAGGAGGAACGATAATGGGACAGAAGGTTAATCCTCATGGTTTAAGAGTCGGCGTAATCAAAGATTGGGATTCCAGATGGTATGCAGACGCTGAATACGCTGATTATTTAGTAGAAGACTACAACATCAGAAAATTTTTAAAGAAGAAACTGTATTCTGCAGGCGTTTCCAAGATTGAAATCGAGAGAGCGTCCGACAGAGTAAAGGTTATCCTTTATACCGCAAAGCCCGGCGTTGTAATCGGTAAGGGCGGCGCAGAAATCGAAGTAACCAAGAAAGAGCTGTCCAAGCTGACAGATAAAAAGGTTCTGGTTGACATCAAAGAAATCAAGAGACCTGACCGCGATGCACAGCTGGTTGCTGAGAACATTGCACAGCAGCTGGAGAACCGTGTTGCTTTCAGACGTGCTATGAAGTCCTGCATCGGCAGAACTATGAAAACCGGCGCAAAGGGTATCAAGACTGCTGTATCCGGTCGTCTGGGCGGCGCAGATATCGCACGTACCGAGTTCTACAGCGAAGGTACTATTCCGCTGCAGACATTAAGAGCTGACATCGATTATGGATTCGCAGAAGCAGATACAACCTACGGCAAAGTTGGCGTTAAGGTTTGGATCTACAAAGGCGAGGTACTTCCTACAAAAGGAAATAAGGAAGGGAGCGATAAATAACTATGTTAATGCCGAAGAGAGTTAAACGTCGTAAACAGTTCCGCGGCACCATGGCTGGTAAGGCTATGCGCGGCAATACAATCACATACGGTGAATACGGCCTGGTAGCACTTGAGCCCTGCTGGATCAAGTCCAACCAGATCGAAGCAGCCCGTATCGCACTGACACGTTATACAAAGCGTACCGGTCAGGTTTGGATCAAGATCTTCCCTGACAAGCCGGTTACAGCTAAGCCTGCTGAAACTCGAATGGGTTCCGGTAAGGGCGCTCTGGAGTACTGGGTTGCAGTTGTTAAGCCGGGCCGCGTAATGTTCGAAATCGCAGGCGTTCCGGAGGAAGCTGCAAAAGAGGCACTTCGTCTCGCAATGCATAAGCTTCCCTGCAAATGCAAAATTGTGTCGAAAGCTGACTTGGAAGGCGGTGTAGCAAATGAAGTCTAAAACCTATGTAGATGATTTAAAGAATAAAACAGCTGCTGATCTCGCACAGGAACTGACAGCTGCCAAGAAGGAACTTTTCAATTTAAGATTCCAGAACGCAACAAACCAGCTTGACAATACTGCTCGGATCCGCGAAGTTAGAAAGAACATCGCCAGAATCCAGACAGTGATGACACAGAAAGCCAAGGTTGCAGAGTAATATCCAGAAAGGAGTAAACGAACGTGGAACGTAATCTGAGAAAAACACGTACCGGTAAGGTCGTTAGCAATAAGATGGACAAGACAATCGTTGTTGCCATTGAAGATCATGTAAAGCATCCTCTTTACAAGAAGATCGTAAAAGAGACTTACAAGCTGAAGGCACACGATGAGAACAACGAGTGCAACATTGGTGACACCGTGAAGGTGATGGAAACAAGACCGCTGTCCAAGGACAAGAGATGGAGACTTGTTGAGATCATCGAAAGAGCGAAATAATCTACGGCAAGTAATTAAGTTGGAAGGAGAATTATTATGATTCAACAGGAAACGAGACTGAAAGTTGCCGATAACACAGGTGCCAAAGAGATTCTGTGCATCCGCGTTATGGGTGGCTCTACCAGAAGATATGCGAATGTAGGCGATATCATCGTTGCCAGCGTTAAAGATGCAACACCCGGCGGAGTTGTAAAGAAGGGCGACGTTGTAAAGGCTGTTGTAGTTCGTTCCGTAAAGGGCGTTCGTCGTAAAGACGGTTCTTACATTAAGTTTGACGAGAATGCTGCTGTAATCATCAAAGATGACAAGACCCCCAGAGGAACTCGTATCTTTGGGCCAGTAGCTCGTGAGCTTCGTGACAAGCAGTTTATGAAAATTGCTTCTCTGGCTCCGGAAGTATTATAAGGAGGTGCCTTTATGTCTACCATGAAAATTAAAAAGGGCGATACTGTAAAGGTCATCGCCGGCAAAGATAAAGACAAAGAAGGAAAAGTTGTTGCCGTAGATAAGAAGAACGGCAAGGTAACTGTTGAGAAAGTCAACATCATTACCAAGCACACAAAGCCTTCTGCAGCAAACCAGAATGGCGGAATTATCCAGAAGGAAGCTCCCATTGATGCATCTAACGTAATGTATCTTCACAATGGGAAAGCAACCCGTATCGGCTTCAAGGTAGAGGACGGCAAAAAGGTTCGTGTTGCAAAGTCCACAGGCGAAGTAATCGATAAATAATTCCGAGGAAGGAGGCTATAAGCGTGAGCAGACTGAAAGACTTATATAAAGACGAGATCGTAGATGCTATGATCAAGAAGTTCGGCTATAAAAACATTATGGAAGTTCCGAAGCTTGACAAGATCGTCATCAACATGGGTGTTGGTGAAGCAAAAGAGAATGCCAAGGTTCTGGATTCCGCAGTAAAGGATCTTGAGACAATTACTGGACAGAAGGTTGTTCTTACCAGAGCGAAAAATTCCGTTGCTAACTTCAAAATCCGTGAGGGTATGCCGATCGGATGCAAGACAACACTTCGCGGCGAGAAAATGTATGACTTCATGGATCGTCTGGTTAACCTTGCACTGCCTCGTGTCCGCGACTTCCGCGGCGTGAGCGCAGATTCCTTCGACGGCAGAGGCAACTATGCTCTGGGCGTTAAGGAACAGCTGATTTTCCCTGAAATCGAATATGATAAGGTGGAAAAGGTTAGAGGTATGGACGTCATCGTAGTTACCACAGCGAAGACAGATGAAGAGGCACGCGAGCTGCTGAGACTGTTCGGCATGCCTTTCGCGAAGTAAGAAGGAGGTAAATGTATTCATGGCTAAAACAGCAATGAAGATTAAGCAGCAGCGTACACCTAAGTTCTCTTCCAGAGAATACACACGTTGCAAGATTTGCGGCCGTCCCCATTCGGTTCTGAGAAAATACGGAATCTGCAGAATTTGCTTCCGTGAACTGGCATACAAGGGACAGATTCCTGGCGTAAAGAAAGCAAGCTGGTAAGAGCTGGTAAGAGAAGGAGGTAAATCACAATGACAATGAGCGATCCTATTGCAGATATGCTTACAAGAATCCGTAATGCAAATACTGCAAAACACGATACAGTAGATGTACCTGCGTCCAAAATGAAGCTGGCTATTGTACAGATCCTGCTGGATGAAGGCTATATTAAAAAATATGATATTCTGGATGAAGGTTCTTTCAAGACCATCCACATCACTCTGAAATACGGTGAAGATAAGAACGACAAGATCATTTCCGGTATCAAGAGAATCTCCAAACCCGGCCTGCGTGTATACGCTGGTAAGGAAGAGCTTCCCCGCGTACTGGGCGGTCTTGGTATCGCAATCATTTCCACCAACCAGGGTGTTATTACCGATAAGAAAGCAAGAGAGCTGCAGGTTGGCGGCGAAGTTCTGGCTTACATCTGGTAAAAAAATGAAGAGTAATTCTAAGATGACAAAATACGTCATCTAAGAATTACTAGGCTTCATAAGACGAAAAGAATTTCTAATACGTCATAATACGCCGCATAAGAAATTCTAAAGTTTCGTCTCCGAGAATGCTTTGCATTCTCCGGGTGGAAAAAACCAAGAGATAACTGGTAATCCTATCAATTATTCTATATTATGGAGGTACGGGCATGTCACGTATAGGAAGAATGCCAATCGCGATTCCTGCAGGCGTAACTGTAGAGGTTGCAGAAAATAATAAAGTGACTGTAAAAGGTCCCAAAGGAACACTGGAAAGAGTGCTTCCTGAAGAGATGACAATTAAACTGGAAGATGGACACGTTGTTGTTACACGTCCCAACGACTTAAAGAAAATGAAATCCCTGCATGGTCTGACCAGAACACTGATCAACAACATGGTTGTTGGTGTTACAACCGGCTACGAGAAGAAGCTGGAAGTAAACGGTGTAGGTTACAAGGCTGCTAAAGCAGGCAAGAAGCTGACATTATCCTTAGGTTATTCCCACCCCGTTGAGATGGAAGATCCCGAAGGTATCGAAACTGTACTGGACGGTCAGAACATCATCATCGTAAAGGGTATCGACAAAGAAAAGGTTGGCCAGTTTGCAGCTGAGATCAGAGACAAGAGAAGACCGGAGCCTTATAAGGGCAAGGGTATCAAGTATGCTGATGAAGTTATCAGACGCAAAGTTGGTAAGACTGGTAAGAAATAACGGATAAGGAGAGTGTAAAAATGGTTAGTAAGAAATCAAGACAGGTCGTTCGTGAGAACAAGCACAGAAGAATGCGTAACCGTTTCAGCGGCACTCCTGAGAGACCGCGTCTGGCCGTATTCAGAAGCAATAATCATATGTATGCTCAAATTATCGACGATACCGTTGGCAAGACTCTGGCAGCTGCTTCCACCCTGGAAAAGGATGTAAAGGCTGAACTGGAGAAGACCAATAACGTTGATGCTGCGGCATATCTGGGAACTGTTATCGCAAAACGCGCTCTGGAAAAGGGTATCACCGAGGTTGTATTTGACCGCGGCGGCTACATCTACCAGGGTAAAGTTGCAGCTTTAGCTGAGGCAGCCAGAGAAGCTGGCCTGACATTCTAGGAAGGAGAACACATCAGATGAGAAGAACAATTATTGATACGACAAATCTGGAGTTAACAGACAAAGTCGTTTCCATCAAACGTGTTACCAAGGTTGTAAAAGGCGGCCGCAACATGCGTTTCACAGCTTTAGTAGTAGTAGGCGATGGCAACGGACATGTAGGTGTAGGTCTGGGCAAATCCATTGAAATTCCGGAAGCAATCCGTAAGGGTAAAGAAGACGCTGCAAAGCATCTGGTATCCGTTGCTCTGGATGAGAACAATTCCGTTACACATGACTTCCTCGGCAAGTATGGTTCTTCTACCGTTCTGCTGAAGAAAGCTCCTGAAGGTACTGGTATCATCGCTGGCGGTCCTGCCCGTGTGGTTTGCGAGCTGGCTGGTATCAAGAATATCCGTACCAAGGCGCTGGGCTCCACCAACAAGCAGAATGTCGTTCTGGCAACCATTCAGGGATTAAGCCAGATCAAGACTCCTGAAGAAGTAGCAGCTAAGCGTGGTAAGTCTGTAGAAGAGATCATGGCTTAATCAAGGAGGAGACAAAAATGGCAGAGAAGAATTTAAAGATCACTTTGGTTAAGTCCCCCATCGGTGCAGTGCCGAAGCACAGAGCAACCGTAGAGGCTATGGGTCTTACCAAAATGCACAAGACTGTTATCATGCCTGATAACGCGTCTACCAGAGGCATGATCCAGAAGGTTGGATATATGCTGAAAGTAGAAGAAGCATAAAAAGAGGAGGTGTCAGGAAATGGAATTATCTAACTTACAGCCCGCAGCTGGTTCCGTACACAGCGATAATTTTAGAAGAGGCCGTGGCCATGCTTCCGGTAACGGTAAGACAGCAGGTAAGGGTCACAAGGGTCAGAAGGCACGTTCCGGTGCTCCGAGACCGGGCTTTGAAGGCGGCCAGATGCCTTTATACAGACGTATTCCTAAGAGAGGCTTCACAAACAGAAACTCTAAGGATATCGTTGCAATCAATCTGAGTGCACTTGAAGTATTTGAGAACGGTGAAACCGTAACTGTTGAGACACTGCTCGAGAAGGGTATCGTAAAGAATCCTAAGGACGGCGTTAAAATTCTTGGAAACGGAGAATTTACCAAAAAGCTCGATGTAAAAGCAAATGCATTCAGTGCATCCGCAAAGGAAAAGATCGAGGCGCTTGGTGGAACTGCAGAGGTGATGTAAATGCTTACTACCCTGAAAAATGCGTTTAAGATCAAGGAGATCCGTAAGAAGCTTCTGTTCACCTTCCTGATGCTGGTAGTCATTCGTATTGGCTGCCAGCTCCCGGTACCGGGTGTAAACAGACACTTCTTCTCCAATTGGTTCGCGGCGCAGACAGGAGATACGTTTAGCTTTTTCAATGCGTTCACCGGCGGTTCTTTCGAGAACATGTCCCTGTTCGCATTGAACATCACCCCTTACATCACATCATCGATCATTATTCAGCTTTTAACGATTGCGATCCCGAAGCTGGAAGAAATGCAGAGAGATGGGGAAGAGGGGCGTAAAAAACTGACCTCCATTACAAGATATGTGACGGTTGGTCTGGCATTGATCGAGTCTGCTGCTATGGCGATCGGTTTCGGACGCCAGGGTCTGATGGATGACTTCAATGCGCTTAACGTAATTACTGTAATTGCCGCGTTGACAGCAGGAAGTGCATTCCTGATGTGGATCGGCGAGCGTATTACGGAAAATGGTGTGGGCAACGGTATTTCTATCGTGCTGACCATCAATATTATTTCTCGTATGCCCAGCGATCTGTCCAGTCTTTATCAGCAGTTTGTAAAAGGCAAGGCAGTTGCTGTAGGAGCGCTTGCTGCAGTTATCATCCTGGCGATCATCGTCGGAATGGTAATTTTGGTCATCATTTTAAATGATGCTGTACGGAAGATTCCGGTACAGTATGCCAAAAAAGTGCAGGGCCGCAAGATGGTAGGCGGACAATCCACCTTTATTCCCTTAAAGGTAAACACCGCAGGTGTTATCCCGGTTATCTTCGCGCAGTCGATTCTGCAGATTCCGATCATCATTTCTCAGTTGACCGGATACAAAGGAACAGGTCCGTGGGCTTATATCCTGCGCGGCTTGAATTCCAGCTACTGGTGCAAGCCCAGTGAACTGGTATACTCCATCGGACTGATCGTGTATATTGTAATGGTGATCTTCTTCGCCTACTTCTATACATCGATTACCTTCAATCCGCTGGAAATTGCCGACAATATGAAAAAGCAGGGCGGTTTCATTCCGGGCATTCGTCCGGGTAAGCCTACCAGCGATTATCTGAACAAAATTCTGAATTACCTGATCTTCATCGGTGCCTGCGGTCTTACGATCGTATGCGTACTCCCTTATGTATTTAACGGAGTATTCGGTGCAAGTGTTTCCTTCGGCGGAACGAGCCTGATCATTATTGTCAGTGTACTGCTGGAAACCTTAAAGCAGATCGAATCCCAGATGATGGTTCGGAATTATAAAGGATTTTTAAATGACTAAACGGCTGTCTGCATAACAGACGGTCCGGATTCGGGCGGGGACAGGACGGCGACGTTTCTGTCCCTGTCTGCATTCTACAAAAAATACAGCGGAGGAAAGAGATCATGAAGATTATCATGTTAGGCGCGCCTGGAGCAGGCAAAGGAACTCAGGCAAAAATGATCGCAGATAAGTACGGAGTACCCCATGTCTCCACCGGCGATATTTTCCGTGCAAATATTAAAAACGGCACTGAGCTGGGCATGGAAGCAAAAAAATATATGGATCAGGGGCTGCTGGTTCCGGACGAACTGACAGTTCGCATTCTGTTAGACCGTGTTGCACAGGACGACTGCAAGAATGGTTATGTTCTGGACGGTTTTCCTCGTACCATTCCTCAGGCTGAGGTTCTGGACAGCGAGCTGACGAAGCTTGGAGATCATATTGATTACGCAATCAACGTAGATGTACCGGATGAAAACATCGTAAAGAGAATGTCCGGACGCCGTGCATGCCTGACCTGCGGCGCTACCTATCATATCGAGCATGTACCTCCGAAGAAAGAGGGCATCTGTGATGTATGTGGCAGCGAACTGGTGCTTCGTGACGACGATAAGCCGGAAACCGTAAAGAACCGTCTGAACGTTTATCACGAACAGACACAGCCCCTGATCGACTTCTACACCGAAAAAGGTGTATTAAAGACTGTGGACGGTACCGTTCCGATGGAAGAGGTATTTGCTGCAATCACCGCGATTCTGGGCTGATGAGAGCGGATGTCAGCATTTTGGAGGGGAACTATGGCCGTTTCAATTAAATCTGCAAGAGAAATCGAGCTGATGAGGGAGGCCGGAAAGCGCCTTGCTCATGTGCATCAGGAGCTGGAAGCGATGATTGCGCCCGGCATTTCCACCTGGGAAATTGATGCAAAGGGAGAAAAACTCATCAGAGACTGCGGATGTATCCCGAATTTTCTCCATTATAATGGATATCCTGCTTCTATCTGTGTTTCCGTCAATGACGAAGTCGTGCATGGAATCCCGAGAAAGGACCGTTATTTAAAGGAAGGCGATATTGTCAGCCTGGATGCGGGACTGATCTATAAGGGCTATCATTCCGACGCGGCGCGGACACATGCGGTCGGCAAGGTGAGCACAGAGGCACAAAAGCTGATGGATGTAACAAAGCAGAGCTTCTTTGAAGGCATCAAAATGGCAAAGGAAGGACAGCACCTGCATGATATTTCGAGAGCCATTGAGGAGTATGTTACACCCTATGGCTACGGAATTGTGCGGGATCTGGTTGGCCATGGAATCGGAACAGCGCTTCATGAAGATCCGCAGATTCCCAACTATGCACAGAAAAGAAGAGGCGTCCGCTTACAGGCGGGCATGACGCTTGCGATTGAGCCGATGATCAATGCCGGAACCTGGCAGGTACGATTCCTGCGGGATGGCTGGACGGTCGTTACGAAGGATGGCTCCTTGTCAGCGCATTACGAAAACACGATTCTGGTGACCGATGGGGAACCGGAGATCCTGACGTTGTATTAAGGAGGACACAGATGGTCGGTAAACTGGCAGTTTCCCTGGCGGGACATGATAAAGGAAGCATTTTTCTGGTGATCCGGGAGGATGGGGATGTTATCTGGCTGGCAGACGGAATCAGCCGTCTGTATCAGTCACCCAAACGGAAAAAAAGAAAACACGTTCAGCTGGTTTTAAACGGAGGGATGGACAGCAGCGAGCTGGAGGATCTTTTCCAAAACCCGGCGGACGCGGATACGAAAATCAAACGCTGCATAAAACTTTATAGTATGGAGAAAGCAAACGAACGGAGGTAAGATATGTCGAAAGCAGATGTTATTGAAATCGAAGGCACAGTAGTGGAAAAGCTGCCCAACACCATGTTTCAGGTAGAACTGGAAAACGGTCACAGAGTTCTGGCACATATCAGCGGTAAGCTGAGACAGAACTTCATCCGTATCCTTCCCGGCGACAAGGTGACACTGGAGCTGTCCCCTTACGATCTTTCCAAGGGAAGAATCATCTGGAGAGATAAATAAGAAAAATTTCAGTCCCCGGCGGCATTTTTGCCGCCGAGGATTTTTTATTTCATAGGAAAATGCGTCCTATGAAATAAAAACGCTCCGCGAGGATGCATAAGCGGTGGAATGGATTCTGCTGCTTATGCGACCCATCGCAGGCTGGTACCTTTTTATAAAAAAAGGGCAGAAAAACCCGGAAAAACTGGTGTTTTTTTGCCTTAAAATGGTTGCAAGTATTGAATTTTCATGCTACAATAGGTAACGGTCTTTTTGGAAGGAGGTCGGTCAGAACGCTTCGAAAAGGCGATCTGATCAGGATTCTTGCCGGATTCCGCGGGTGCGGAGGACGGTAGAAATGGAGGTTAAGAATGAAAGTAAGAGCATCCGTAAAACCGATTTGCGAAAAGTGCAAAGTCATCAAAAGGAAAGGTTCCATCAGAATTATCTGTGAGAACCCCAAGCACAAACAGAGACAGGGTTGAGTAGTTCTTTCTAATTTAATTAATTGGAAGAAAGCGATTTACCCCGTCGCATCTAAGACGGCTGGCAGCGGATTGTTACTAAGGTCCGCTTGAAAATAATTGAACGTAGTAGAGCACATTTATTACGGGAGATTACTTTTTGATACCGAAAAGAGACCTTTATCCAAGGGTCGGGAACGACTGTGTGAAGAAACAGAATGTGTAAAGCACATCGTTTCCGCACAGAGCAATCTGTGAGAGAGTATCGGAAAGACCGGTTTACCGGTTGGGTACATGGTACCCCAGTCAATTAGTAACTATTATTTGAAGACGCACAGGAAAGAGTTGGCCTGTGCAGCTGTGCGCATTGCGCACACAGAATGGAGGAAATGTAAATGGCTCGTATTGCAGGTATTGACTTACCCAGAGAAAAACGTGTTGAGATCGGCCTGACCTACATTTACGGTATCGGCAGACCCAGCGCAACAAAGATTTTAGCTCAGGCAGGTGTTAATCCCGACACTCGCTGCAGAGACCTGACAGACGATGAGGTTAAGAAGATCAGCGAAGTGATCGACGAAACCATGACTGTTGAAGGTGATCTGAGAAGAGAGATCGCACTGAACATCAAGAGACTGCAGGAAATCGGCTGCTACAGAGGCATCCGTCATCGTAAAGGCCTTCCGGTTCGTGGTCAGAAGACAAAGACCAACGCAAGAACAAGAAAAGGTCCTAAGAGAACTGTTGCAAACAAGAAAAAATAATTCAAACAAGGGAAAGTAGGTTAGTTTAAATGGCAAACAAGAAAGTTACCAAAAAAGTGACAAAAAAGCGTGTCAAGAAAAACGTTGAACACGGACAGGCACATATTCAGTCTTCTTTCAATAACACAATCGTTACTCTGACAGATGCTGAAGGTAATGCTTTAAGCTGGGCTTCTGCCGGCGGTCTGGGATTTAAGGGTTCAAGGAAATCTACTCCGTATGCAGCGCAGATGGCTGCAGAAACAGCTACAAAGGCAGCTTTAATCCATGGATTAAAGACCGTAGATGTTTTTGTAAAGGGACCGGGTTCAGGCCGTGAGGCTGCAATCCGTGCGCTGTCCGCATGCGGTCTGGATGTAGTCAGCATCAAGGATGTGACTCCTGTTCCGCATAACGGCTGCCGCCCGCCCAAGCGTCGTCGCGTTTAATCGACGCTTTGCAGAATCTGACCGGGAAGCTCCCGGTTTCAGATGGCTGCTGCATATTCCCATCGTTGGAATAGACACAAATCAGAAGTAGGTTGGATGAAGACACGGCAGAAGCCGTGCTGTAAACAATAATCAGGAGGATTATAAAAATGGCAGTAAATAGAGTCCCTGTTTTAAAGAGATGCAGATCCCTTGGACTGGAGCCCGCATACCTGGGTTATGATAAGAAATCTAACAGAACCGCCAGAACAGGCAAGAAGATGAGTGAGTACGGTCTGCAGCTGAGAGAGAAGCAGAAAGCAAAATTCATCTACGGCGTTCTGGAAAAGCCTTTCCGTAACTACTACAAGAAGGCAGACAGAATGAAAGGCATGACTGGTGAAAACCTGATGACCATGCTTGAGGCTAGACTGGACAGCGTTGTTTTCCGTATGGGCTTCGCAAGAACCAGAAGAGAAGCAAGACAGGTTGTTGACCACAAGCACATTCTGGTAAATGGCAAGTGCGTAAACATTCCTTCTTACCAGGTAAAGGCTGGTGACGTGATCGAAGTGAAGGAAAGCGCTAAGACCATGCAGAGATACAAGGACATCCTTGAGGTAACTGCAGGCAGACTGACTCCCGAATGGATGGATGTAGAAAAAGAAGCATTCAAGGGCACTGTTAAGCAGCTTCCTACCCGTGAAATGATCGATGTTCCGGTAGACGAGATGCTTATCGTCGAGTTGTACTCCAAATAATTAGAAGATAACTGTCCATCTCAGATTGTTCATAAAGGAGGGTATTTACAGTGTTTGATTTTGAAAGACCCAATATTGAGGTTGCCGAAATTTCCGAAGATAAGAAGTATGGCAAGTTCGTGGTGGAGCCTCTGGAAAGAGGATATGGAATTACCCTGGGCAATTCGCTGAGAAGAATCATGTTGTCTTCCTTACCCGGTGCAGCAGTTAGCCAGGTGAAAATCGAAGGCGTGCTGCACGAGTTCAGTTCCATTCCCGGCGTGAAGGAAGATGTAACTGAGATCATCATGAATATCAAGTGTCTTGCAATCAAGAACAGCAGCGAGACCAACGAGCCTAAGACCGCATACATTGAGTTTGAGGGCGAAGGCGTGGTACACGCTTCCGATATTCAGGCTGATCAGGATATCGAAATTCTGAATCCGGATCTTGTCATCGCTCATTTGAGCGGTGGCAAGGACTGCAAGCTTTACATGGAGCTGACAATCACCAAGGGCAGAGGATATGTAAGTGCTGACAAGAACAAGAGCGATGATCTTCCGATCGGTGTTATCGCTGTTGATTCCATTTACACTCCCGTTGAGAGAGTAAATATGGCAGTACAGAATACCCGTGTCGGTCAGGTGACAGACTATGATAAGCTGACCCTGGATGTTTATACGAACGGCACACTGGCTCCCGATGAGGCTGTCAGTCTGGCTGCGAAGGTACTCAGCGAGCACCTGAGCCTGTTCATCGATCTTTCGGAGAATGCCAAGACCGCAGAGGTTATGGTAGAGAAGGAAGATGACGAGAAGGAAAAGGTATTGGAGATGAGCATCGATGAGCTTGAGCTCTCTGTTCGTTCTTACAACTGCCTGAAGCGTGCTGGTATCAACACGGTTGAAGAGCTGATCAATAAGACTCCGGAAGACATGATGAAGGTTCGTAATCTGGGCCGCAAATCTCTCGAAGAAGTACAGGCAAAAATCAGCGAGCTGGGTTTCCATTTCAGACCCAGTGAGGAGTAAGGCAAATTCAGAAATGGGTTTGTGCAGCCGGTGAACACCGGTTGGCTCTAAAAGTTATATCGCATTTTATAAATGGGAAAGTTCGGTCGGCGGTAAGTCCAAAAGGCACGTCCGGTCGCAAAACATGATTGGCGTAAACAAACATTCGGTGAGTAAGACCAAAGGGCATGGCCGGATGTACCAGGATTGAAAGGAAAATAATACAATGGCAAAGTATAGAAAATTAGGCAGAACATCTGATCAGAGAAAGGCTCTGTTAAGAAGCCAGGTAACCAGCCTGCTGTACAGAGGTAAAATCGTTACCACTGAAGCTAAGGCAAAAGAAATCCGTAAGATCGCTGAGGGCATCATTGCACTGGGCATCAAGGAGAAAGATAACTTCGATACCGTTACTGTTACTGCTAAGGTTGCCCGCAAGGACAAAGACGGCAAGAGAGTAAAAGAAGTTGTAGATGGCAAGAAGGTTACCGTTTACGATGAAGTTCAGAAGGAGATCAAGAAAGATCAGCCTTCCAGACTGCATGCAAGACGTCAGATGCTGAAAGTATTCTATCCTGTTACTGAGGTTCCTGCCGCAGCAGCTGGTAAGAAGAAAAATACCAAGAAGATTGATATGCCTGCAAAGGTATTTGATGAAATCGCTCCCAAGTACGCAGACCGTAAGGGTGGTTACACCAGAATCGTTAAGATCGGCCAGCGTAAGGGCGATGGTGCAATGGAAGTTGTACTGGAGCTGATCTAATCAGAGATTTTCAAATTAAATAATGGTATGTTTTCCGATTGGAGAGCAAATCATTCTGAAGAAATGGAGAGCCGGATAAGACGGCGGACTGAAAATGTCTGTCGAGTTTATCCGGCTCTTTTTAATTCGTGATAATAGAATGCTCGCTCTGCGCCTCGGCGCGAGAATGTGCCAAGGCACATTCTTTTTTATCGATCGCTATTTTTACAAGGACGGCCCTCACAGGCGAAGCTGTGAGAGACGTCCTTCTCCTTTGAGATATTTTTTATAGATCAGGAAGAAGGCAAGACTGGAAGAGAAGAAGCAAAGCGTGTCTGCAATGGGTTCCGCGTAAAAGCACATCCTTGCAGCGAAAAAGAGGGGAAGCAGACAGGTCGCTGCAAAATACTCGCTTTTCCGCAGCAGGGATAAAAACAGGGACAGCTTTGTCAGGCTCATGGCAGTCAGGGCATCTACAAAGACATACTGGAAGCTCAGCGGGATAACGCCGAGGGTAAAGACCTGAATTCCCCAGACAGAAAGAGATGCGTATTCCGGGTTTTGGGTGAAAATTCGGACAAAATACTGCGGAACAAAACGGGACAGCAGGAACATAAACGTCGTAAAACCGATGCATAAAAGCAGGACGCAAAGTACAATTTTGCGGATGCGCTCAACCTTTCCGGCACCCATGTTGAAGCTGATGAGGGGCTGGGAGCCTCCGGTGATGCCGAGCATCGGCGAGGTGATGAGCAGCATGTAGCTCTGTACGATGGTTGCGCAGGTGATGAGAGTGTCTCCGTATTCCGGACCGCCAAAATGCTGCAGGACTGCATTTAGGGCGATGATGATCACGCTGTCGGTTGCAAGAATTAAAAAGGGAGAAAAGCCCATTTTCAGGATGCGTACTGCGGTAGAACGCCGGATCGGTGCCAGTGTCAGGGGAATGGGCATTTTTTTCTGTTTCAGCGTCAGCAGGACAAAAACACAGGAAGACAACTGCGCGAGGACGGTAGCGAGGGCAGCACCTGCAATATTCATATGCAGCAGAAAGATAAATACGGGATCCAGTACGATGTTGACAATCGCTCCGATCAAGGTTGTTGCCATCCCAAGCCCCGGATATCCCTGCGCGGTGATGAAATAGTTCATGCCCATGGACAGCAGGGCGAAGAACGTGCCGAGTGTATAAATCGTCATGTAGGTATTGGCGTAGGGAAATGTTGTTTTGCTTGCACCGAACCATTGAAGAAGCGGAGCTTTCAGCAATAGAAACAAAATGGTAAGTGCAGCGGAAAAAACGAGCAGCATGGAAAAGCTTGTACCAAGGAGATTTTTTGCTTTTTCCTGATCCTTTGCTCCGAGACGCATCGAAAACAGGACGGAGCCGCCGATACCGATCAGTGTTGCAAAAGAAGAAAGCAGCGTGATGACGGGCGCACAGATGCCGGCGCCTGCCAGGGAAACATCTCCGATCTGCGGGATATTTCCGATATAAATGCGATCAACGATGCTGTAAAGAACGTTGACAAACTGCGCGAACATAAAGGGGATCGAGGTTCGCAGAACCAGTCCCGGTACAGAGTCGTTTCCGAAATCATTAGAGTGTTTTTTCATAAGAATGCTTCAATCCTATATAAAAGTGTTTATGCGGACGGGTGTATTTTGCCGGAGATGAAGAAAATTTCAACAAGGATCATGCCGATGATGTTCGTCGAAAACCCGGTACGCAGGATGATTATACAGCAGTGTGATAAAAGCCGCAACAGGATTGTCCTTGCCATTCAGGAGGTGTGCTGTTAAAATGGAACAGGATTGACCCCGATTTTTCTGGAAACATTGAAACAGCAGGCATTTGTGCAGACGGGAAGAAGCTTGAAAAATAAAATTATTCAAGCTCGAGATTTGTATCTGCGTGCACTTGACACAAACTCGGCATGCGCAAAAAGCGTGCTCAGAAATGAGAGGAAAACATGAGCATTATAAAGACGAAACATTTAAGTTATCATTATATCCGTCACGATGAGGAAGGCAATGTGGAGGGAGAGGTTCCAGCGGTAAAGGATGTAAATCTTTCGGTGGAGCCGGGCGAATTTATTGCGATCCTGGGACATAACGGTTCCGGAAAGTCGACGCTGGCGAAGCATTTTAATGCGCTTTTGCTGCCGTCGGAGGGATGTATTGTTGTGGATGGCATGGATACGGCAGATGAGAACCATACCTGGGATGTGCGCAGCACTGCCGGGATGGTATTTCAGAATCCGGACAATCAGATCATCGGGCAGGTCGTGGAGGAGGATGTTGGCTTCGGACCGGAAAACCTCGGTGTGCCGACAAAGGAAATCTGGGAACGAGTGGAGGAAAGCTTAAAAGCAGTCGGAATGTATGAATATCGAAAATATTCTCCGAATAAGCTTTCCGGCGGACAGAAGCAGCGCGTTTCCATCGCAGGCGTGCTTGCAATGCATCCGAAATGTATTGTGCTGGACGAGCCGACGGCAATGCTGGATCCCAACGGGCGCAAAGATGTCATAAGGGCGGCTCGTGCACTGAATGACGTGGAAAATGTCACGATCATCCTGATTACCCATTATATGGAAGAGGTTATTTATGCCGACCGGGTGTTTGTAATGGATGAAGGCAAGGTTGTGATGCAGGGAACGCCGCGGGAGATCTTTTCCCAGGTGGAACGGTTGAAGCATTTGCGTCTGGATGTACCGCAGGTTACATTACTCGCCTATGAGCTGCAAAAGAGCGGACTGAAGCTGCCGGATGGCATTCTGACAGCACAGGAGCTGACGGAGGAGTTAAAAAAGCTGTGTACAGGCAGTAAAACAGGCGCATCGGATAACAGACAAATGCCTGTAAAGTGAGGAAACAATGGGATTAAAACTGGAGCATGTAAGTTATTTATATGGAACGGATACGGAGCTTTTGGTGCGTGCGCTGGATGATGTGAATCTGGAAATTCCGGACGGTCAGTTTATCGGACTGATCGGCCATACCGGTTCCGGAAAATCGACGCTGGTGCAGCATCTGAACGGGCTTTTAAAGCCGTCAGAGGGAACGATTCTTTTTAACGGTGAAAATATCTGGGCTCAGGATTATTCGAGAAAGACGCTGCGCAGCAAGGTCGGGCTGGTTTTTCAGTATCCGGAGCATCAGCTGTTTGAAACGGATGTATTTGCGGATGTCTGCTATGGACCCAAAAACCTAGGGCTGGAGCAGGGGGAGATCGAGCGGCGTGCAAAAAAGGCACTGGAGCTGGTGGGTTTTCCGGAAGAATTTTTCGGACAGTCCCCGTTTGAGCTTTCCGGCGGACAAAAACGGAGAGTGGCAATTGCAGGTGTGCTTGCAATGGAGCCGGATATTTTGGTGCTGGATGAGCCGACAGCAGGACTTGATCCGAAGGGCAGGGACGAAATATTAGGGCAAATTTCTCATTTGCAGAAGGAAACAGGCATCAGCGTGGTGCTGGTTTCCCACAGCATGGAAGATGTGGCGAATTATGTGGAACGCATTATTGTGATGAACAAGGGAAAAGTGATGTTCGATGACGTACCGCACCGGGTTTTTTCCCATGTGAAGGAGCTGGAGGCAGTCGGACTTGCCGCACCGCAGGTGACCTATATTCTGCACCAGCTAAAGGACAATGGCTTTGACGTGGATCCTTCTGCGACAACGATTGAGGAAGCAAAGGAGACGATTCTGCAGGCAGTGAGGAAGAACAGCAAATGATTAGGGATATTACACTTGGACAATATTATCAGACGGATTCCGTGCTGCATAGGCTGGACTGTCGGGTAAAGCTTGTAGGGACGCTTGCATTTATCATTTCCCTGTTCGTCGTGAATAATGTATGGGGATATCTGCTGGCGGCACTGTTTCTGGCACTGTGCATTCGGTTATCGAATGTGCCCTTTAAATTCATGGTAAAAGGTATGAAATCAATCGTATTTCTGATGCTTTTTGCGGTTGTGTTTAACCTTTTTCTGACTCCCGGAACTCCGGCTGTGACGATCTGGAAGTTGAAAATCACATGGGAAGGCATTGAGATGGCATCCAAGATGGCAGTTCGTCTGGTAATGCTGATCATCGGTTCATCGCTGATGACCCTGACAACTACGCCGAATCATCTGACGGACGGCCTGGAAAGCCTGTTGAATCCGCTTAAAAAGCTTAAGGTGCCGGTGCACGAGGTTTCCATGATGATGTCCATCGCGCTGCGCTTTATCCCGATTTTGCTGGAAGAGACAGACAAGATCATGAAAGCACAGATCGCGAGAGGCGCGGATTTTGAAAATGGAAGTCTGATCCAGCGGGCAAAGGCGATGGTTCCTTTGTTAGTGCCGCTGTTTATCGCTGCGTTTCGGCGTGCAAATGACCTTGCCATGGCGATGGAAGCCAGATGCTACCGCGGCGGCGAGGGGAGGACAAAGATGAAGCCGCTCGTTTATCGAAAGCAGGACTATATGGGCTATGGAGTTTTGGTTGCCTATCTGGTGGCAGCGGTTCTGATCGGGAGGGTGCTTCTGTAATGGAGACGATAGAAATACGAAAAAAGCGCCGCATTTGTCTGGTGGTGGCATATGACGGGACAAATTATCAGGGGTGGCAGATACAGCAAAATGGCAATACCATCGAAGCGGAGTTAAACCGTGCGCTGTCTGCCCTGACAAAGGAACCAATTGAGGTTTCCGGTGCGAGTCGTACGGATTCCGGTGTCCATGCGCGCTGCAATTACGCGGTATTTGATACAGCTGTCCGGATGCCCGGGGATAAATTTTCCTACGCATTGAACCAGCGTTTGCCGGAGGATATCCGGGTTCGAAAATCCTATGAGGTTTCACCGCACTGGCATCCGCGTAAGTGCAGCAGTAAAAAAACATATGAATACCGGATTTTCAATGACGAATTTCCGGATCCGCTCTGCCGCCTGTATACACATTTTACCTATACAAAGCTGGATATAGACAGGATGAATGCGGCAGCAGGATATCTTATCGGAGAGCATGATTTCAAAAGCTTCTGCAGTATTCATACGCAGACGGAGACCACGGTTCGGACGATCACAGATCTTTCGGTAAAAAAAGAGGGCAGCCTGATCACGATCCGGGTGACCGGTACAGGATTTCTTTATAATATGGTACGGATCATTGCAGGAACGTTGATAGAGGTCGGGAACGGCAAATACCCGCCGGAGCATATAAAAGAGATCCTCAAGCACTGTGACAGAAGCTGTGCCGGACCGACTGCCCCAGCACGGGGACTGACGCTGGTGGAGTATGAGTTTTTGTGATGCAAGGATTTTCAGGACGAAAGGTTTCAGGAATGCAAGACGGTTTGTGACTGCATGAAAAGTGTTGTAAAATAGCGAAAAAATCTAATAAAAAAAGATTGACACAAGAGGTTGTGTAGCATATAATTATCAAATGTGGCGGTCTGAAAATGTTTTACCTGCCCCGGAAAAGCATTTTATCAAAAACAGACCTGTATTCGTTCAATTCCCGGTTCGGATACGCGCAGCGAATGACCTGTAGATTGTATGGAGGTACACTATGAAAACATTTATGGCTAACCCGGCTAAAATTGATAGAAAATGGTATGTAGTAGACGCAGAGGGCAAGACCCTTGGCCGTCTGGCATCTGAAGTAGCTAAAGTACTGAGAGGCAAGAACAAGCCTGAGTACACCCCTCACGTTGATACCGGCGATTATGTAATCGTTGTGAATGCAGAAAAGATCCATGTAACAGGCAAGAAGCTGGATCAGAAGATTTATTATCATCATTCCGACTATGTTGGCGGTATGAAGGATGCAACTCTGAGAGAAAAGCTGAACAAGAAGCCTGAGCAGGTTATTGAGTTAGCAGTGAAAGGAATGCTTCCCAAGGGACCTTTAGGAAGACAGATGTTCACCAAACTTCACGTTTATGCTGGTCCTGATCACAAGCATGAGGCACAGAAGCCTGAAGTACTGACATTTTAACTAAAGGATCGAAAAGGAGGAATTAGAAAATGGCTAACGCAGCAAAATATTACGGAACTGGAAGAAGAAAAAGCTCCATTGCCAGAGTATACCTGGTACCCGGCAACGGCAATGTGACAATCAATAAAAGAAGCATTGATGAGTATTTCGGTCTGGAAACTCTGAAAGTAATCGTTCGTCAGCCTCTGACAGCTACTGATACAGCTGACAAGTTCGACGTTCTCGTTAATGTTAAGGGCGGCGGCTACACCGGTCAGGCTGGTGCAATCCGTCACGGTATCGCAAGAGCACTGCTGGAAGCAGATGCAGACTTCAGACCTGTTCTGAAGAAAGCTGGCTTCCTGACACGTGATCCTCGTATGAAGGAAAGAAAGAAGTACGGTCTCAAAGCAGCTCGTCGCGCTCCGCAGTTCAGCAAGCGATAATTCAATCGAATATCAGAAAAGAACAACAAACCTCGAAAACACAGTGTTTTCGGGGTTTTCCTTATTTTCCGGAACTGTGCGGAACAGCACAAAAAAGCCTCAAATTTCTCCGGTAACTTACAAATAACTGACAGGTAACTAACACCGGAAAAGTGGTCTTGTGCAAGACTTTCGGAATCTTGTGCAAGACACATTTTCGCAAAGAAAAAAAGGACGAAATCAATCGCCCTTTTTACTGCAATATTCAATGATACATGACCGGACATCTTTCTTTGTGCGACAGTGGCAGGAATGACCATCCTTGAAAATGATGTCATATCCGTCGTGCATGTTCCCAGTGATTCCGGAAATCATTTCTCTGTTCTTTTCTGCAATCTGCATCGTGTCGAACATTCCACACTGGTCTTTTCTAACGAGGTCTTGAATGTAGGCATTGACAGACATCCCTTTGTCGGACGCAAGTTGTTTGATGACCTCTTTCATTCCTTTCGGTACTGCGAGAGGAATCCGGTCGTAATGTTCTTTGTAGAATTTATTTTTGTATTCAGTTCTATTCATGGCACACCTCACTATATACGATTGATTGCGTCAATTAGTTCCTCGATTTCAAAATGAGTATATACGACCTCTGTGACGCTCTGTCCTTTATGACCGACGATTTTCTTGATAACTTTGTCAGATACTCCGGCGACGGTCAGCATCGAAATACATGTGTGACGTGTGTCGTGTGGTCGGTGTTCCATGCCGAGAGGAGTGACCAACGGTGTCCAGTAACTATCATAATAATTCCGGTATTTGAAATGTTTGCCGTCCGGAGTTGAGAGCAGATATTCGCAGTCGTTAAGGTTGTACCAGTATTCAAAAAATGGATATATCTTTTCGGCAATCGGAGCGGTGCGGATGCCTGCCTCCGTCTTTGATTCCACGATTTTGAAATATCTCTCCTCAAGGTTCACGTTTTCCTTTTTCAAATCCAACATCTCACCGATTCGGCATCCGGAATATATCAGCATAAGGATGACAGTATAATACACATTCGTGTCTTTGACATCCCACAATCTTTTTACCTCTGCCTTTGAGAAAGGCTCTCGGTTGTATGCGTTCGGATTGCCTGCGTTCTTGATGTTCAAATACTCCACGAGATTCCGTTCTTTCGGAATGATTTCGTGAATCACTGCGTATTTATACATCAGACCGAGCAGGATTTTGAGTTTTCGGAGCGTTGGATAATTCTTGCCGGATTCATCGACAATCATTTGCAGGTGGTCGAGTTTCACATCCACGAACCGCATCCGTGCAATTTTGTCGCAGAGGAGATATGCTGCTTTGTATCCCTTGACGTTGGAATCGCTGACAGTCGGAAAGTGTTCCGAACTCCATCTCTCATATACATCCTCGAAAGTGACCTTTGCAGCGTTCACATCATACGGATTTGCGTTGAACTCTGCGAGGGCGGTCAGTGCCTCTTTGCGTGTCGGGTAGTATCCGACTGTTATATATAACTGTTTGGTCTTGCCTGTTTCGGGGTCGATTTCCCATCCTTTTGTCTTTTTGGCAACATAAGGATTCCGGCGATTTCCGGACAACTTATAGACCGACCCGAATCCGTTTGGCAGTTTCATAAAATCACCATCCTAAAAAAGAGTATAAAAAATAAAACCAGTGCAAAAAGCACGGTTTTATGGTAGAATGATGATTGCGAGACATTCTGTTTTGTGCTTTTTGCAGGAGCATGAAATAAATGTTTTCGGAGCGATTACCGTTGCAGCGGTGGTCGCTCTTTTTTGTCCAAAAATCGCATCGTTTACACTTTCCTCATGGAGAGGAGGTGAGGACGATGAAGATTTTGACATGGGAGGCGAGAACCGAAAAGGGTCTCACCTTGATGGAGTTGGCAAAGAAATCCGGTCTCGGAAAATCCACGCTCAACAACATCGAAAACGGAAAGGTGTCTCCGACATTATTTCAACTCGAAATGATTGCCATTGCACTGGATGTCAAAATCACCGACCTGTTTGAATCCGAATACAAATAATGTTATTGTACCACGAAAGTGGATGCCATCGGCAGCAGGTGCGAATATTTCCATAATCATGGAAATGCACCGTGAAATTTCCACAATCATGGAAATCGGTGGTATAATCGGATTCGGAAAGGGGTGATTTCCGCATGAAGTACAAAGAGACTATCATTGAGTTAGTCGGAAAGATACGCAGCGAAAAGACCCTCAAGAGGATATATAAATTCGTTTTGTATCTTTACACCCACGAGACTGGCGGTTGACAAGACCGTCAGTCTTTTTTTAATTCCTTGTAGTATTTGAGAGCATCTGTTTCTGAAAGAATACCTCGACCCATTAAAAAGCCGACGAGACCGCACATTTTTTCTCGCTGCTCGTTGTCATTCATGAGTTCAAAAAGTTCAAGTAGCATTATCTCACGAGGATTCAATGCGTATAATTCTGTTGCTTTTTTCAATTCGAGCCACCTCTCAAAGAAATATAATAATTGATAAGGCTGTCGAGACACTCGATGTCAGTATCGGATGCGTACAATAAAGTTTTAATCATATTCTTGCGGACTTCATTTTCACTCACCATGATGCGGTCAATTCTTTCCATGAAATCATCGTCACTCTCGACGAACATCTCACCCTCACCAGTGGTCAACCAAATATAATCAGCACCGAACTCTCGACAGATAGATTTTATCATGTGTTCGGTCGCCTCACGGTTTCCGTTTTCAATATTGGAAATTGTTGATTTTGAGACACCGATTCGTTCACCGAAAGCCTCCATTGTAAGGTTGAGACTTTTTCGTAATTCTCTAATGCGTTCGTTCACGTTATCACCTCCATTTACACAGAATATAACACGGTAACTGACAAAAATCAATCAAAAGTTTTCAAACGAAACAAAAAGGGGTTGACAAAGTATTCAAACGAGATTACAATGTATTCAAACGAAACGACAGGGAGGCGAGAAATGGGAAAGACAGAGGATGAATTGCTTGAGGAATGGCTTGAGTATTACAGAGAGAGTTGGGAGAAACAGAGAAAACAGGAGGGAATGAGATGGACGAGTTGAGAAAAGACATAGAGAAAGAACTTGAAAGAATCAGAAGAAAGTGAGGGCGACCGGAAAATGGAGAGTAGGGCGTGTTATGGATACTATGGCGAGGGGCATGGATGCACCGGAGAGATGCAGCCTAAAAAGGTACATAAAAGCGGATGGAGATTCATGAGATTCTTTTTCGAGGTAAAAGGAAAAGGATTCTCGCATGTGGAGATAAAAGCCTGCGATTATGCTCATGCGATGAAACAACTCAAGGCGTGGGCGAAACGAGATGGTTTTGAGATTGTGGGAGATAAAAAGGGATTTGAGAATCAAAGGAATTATTGAGAATAGTCGAAACGGATGCAGGTCATCCGTCTGCGTGAGATTGACCGCCACGCACTGACGAGATAGGTCATGAGAGGAGGACACAGAATGTCAAAGGATGAAAGAAAACAGATGATTGAGGAAATGGCAGAGAAGTTCACCGGACTGGAAGAAAACGACAAGTCTTTCATTGTCGGATATATGACAGGGAGACAGGAGGAGCGTCAGAGATGGGAACAGAGACAGGATGCAGTTGCGACGGCATAATGGCAGCAGGCAAAGACAACGCCCTGTCAGCACTGGCAGGGCAACAGGAGAGAACACATGAGTGATTATTTATATACAGAGGCAGAGGTCAGAAAAATGTGGCTGCGGTCTTATGAGGAGCAAATCGGAATAGCACAGGCGAAAGCACTTGAGGCAATAGTGAGGACTGACGGAAAGGTCGTCGTGTCGCTGTCCGGAGGAAAATGTTCGTACATAGAGAACGCATTTGAAATCGAAATTGATTTGAAAATCGTGAGAGGCGACAAACATTATTTTGATGTTGTTGAGGAGGTTGGTTTCCCTTTCATCAGCAAGAAAGTGGCGAGATGTGTGCGAGATGTAAAAGCAACATTGAAACGACTGAATCTGACGTATGCGGACATAGAGCCTCTTTTGCCGGAAACATACACGAGAAAACATTTCAAAGAGTGTTTGCAGGCTGCGAACCGCTTGAGAGAAATGGGATTCAATGACACGGTGATTCTGAATCTGACGAAAATCACGAGCAAAAATGACTGGTGCGAGAGTTATTTCCTCCCAGTACAGTGGCGACCTCTGCTTGATGCACCTTTCGATATTAGCGAGGAATGCTGCAAAGAGTTGAAAAAAAACCCTATCAAGTACGCATCAAAAGAAATCGGGAAATTGTTGCCAATGGTCGGAGAGATGGCAGCAGAATCACGAGACAGATTGCGGTCATACATGAAAACAGGATGCAACCTGTTTGATTCAAGACAGGGCAGGAATAAAAGCAAACCACTCGGAGCGGTGACAGAGTTGACGGTGCTGCGGTTTATATATGAGCATGATTTTCCTATCGCACCAGTGTACGGAGAATTGATTTTCGATGAAGAAAGCGAAACATATTATTTCACACAGGAATCAAGAACCGGATGCAAACTCTGCGGATTTGGGATTGCAAAAGACCCCGAAAGATATATCCGTGTGCAGAAATACGAACCGCAGACAATCAAATTTGCGTTCACGAGCAAAGAGAGAGGAGGTCTCGGATATACGGAAATATGTGAGTATCTGAATAAGTATTGCGGTACAGAGATAGTCATTCCGGAAATAGAGCAAGGTTATTATCCGAAACGAATCGAGAGATTAAGAAATAAAGGCGTAAGCCTTTGAAAATAGAATATGCAGGGCATGAAAATCGGGAGGCGTGGTTGCAGCCATACCTCCCAAAAAAGAGCAAAGAAAAAGGGAATCGGTTACAGCCGATTCCCAAGTATCAAAGACGTATCAGTCAGTGATTAAACCTATAAATATTATATCAAACACTGGCTCATACGTCAACAAAAAACGAGGGAAAGTCCGCAGAAATCAAGGGTTTTTTATGGTTTTTTCGACCTTGTAATAGATAGTAACAAGTCAACGAAAAACTATCCGGATAAATGTGGACAGGCATGAAAGGACGTATGTGGTAGGTGGATAAAAGCAAGAAGAAAAAGAGGGGGATGACGTTCATCCCTTATGACTACGAGGCAGCATTCAACAAGAGCATCAATGACCTGCACGAGTATTTCGTGGAACAGATGCTCAAGAACAGATTCAAGTGCGTGTATGCCTTGAAAGAGATTCGTGCAGGTGAGCAGTTTGAGATGGAAATATATCCGGAGTTCAAAAAGATGGATGATGTTCCGGTGGAGGGCAGAATCAAAAGAGATAACTCCAAAGCACAAAAGAACCTCAATGACAAGAATGCTCGCAAATATGTGGAACGCCTGCTCAATGAGAATTTCGGTGATTCTGACATTTGGGTCACATTGACATACGGAGCAGGGAAAGAACCGCAGGACATGAATGAGGCGGTCAAGAACATGCAGAACTACATCCGGAGGGTGAACTATCAGAGGAAAAAGAGGGAACTGCCTCCGGCAAAATACATATACATCACGGAATGGTCTCCGGATGCAGAAATCCGATGGCATCATCATCTCGTGATGGATGGACTGCTTGACATGGACACGGTTGAATCCACATGGAAAAAGGGTCGCAGGAATGAAACGAGGCGACTGGACAAGGATGAATATGGTCTCACAGGATTGTCGAACTACATCACCAAAGAAAAGGACAGAAAGAAAGGGGAAAAGAGATGGAACTCCTCGCAGAATCTCAAACAGCCTCGCATCCGGAAAGTCCATTCAAAGAGACCACTGGCATCCTCCGGAACGTACAAGCCTATCGGGAAGTATGTGGACGGATTTGTCAGAGATGCAGAGACAATCAGAGAACAGATGCTCAAATGGTATCCGGAATATGATTTCACGGATTCCGGTGTTTATTATAACGATTTCAATGGGATGTTCTACATCCGAGCGAGAATGAGGAAACGGAGGAACAAAGATGACACGAAAGCAGGCAAGACGACACAACCGAATCGGCATGAGGATTCTCATGACACTGGCGGTCGTCTTAATGGTTCACATGGTAGTGACAACAGCAAGAGGAGAGCAGAGAAAGCAGGAGGCAGCAGAACAGCAGCGACAGGAAATCATAAGCAGGATTCAGACCGCAGAGAGCCTCGATGATATTTGTGCAGGTGTAGCAGTCATTTTCAATGACATCGCAAAGGATGCAGAGGCAACAGTCAGCACAGAGGAGATTCCGGATGTGTTTTCATCCATGTCGATGGACTGCGGTGGCGAGGAGGAGGGTTTCATCTATTACGAAATACCGGAGGAATATCAGAGAACCGGAGGCTATCTGCCGGAGGAGGTGCAAATATATACATACTGCCTTTGTAAGCAGGAGGGCGTGAGATATGCACTGATTCTCGCAATGATTGAGCATGAATCCGGATACAAATACGACAGCATCGGCGACGATGGAGAGAGTTTCGGATATATGCAAATCATGCAGAAATTCCACGAGGACAGGATGGAGGAAATCGGGTCGGGCGACCTGCTCAATCCGTATCAGAACATTCGCCTCGGCGTGGACATCATGAAAGAACTGATTGACAAATACGGCACGATTCAAGATGCCCTTGCGGTCTACAACTACGGAGCGACAGGAGCAAAGGAACATCTGTGGAGCAATGGAATATATGTCTATGACTACAACGAGAGCATCATGAACCGGATGAAAGAGATTGAGGAGGAACTGGGGCAATGAGTTTCGACTGGCAGCAGGCATCAAAGGAAAGATATTTCCGGATAGTAGAGGAAAAGATTGAGGCAGCAGGATTCAGTGATTTTCTCCATATCGACCGGACAGCGTTCGGAACGGTAGCAGGAAAGACGGTCAAGGTCTACATGGAAAAGATTCACCGGATTGGCAATGTGAGACGATGGCAGCAGGCGAGGAAAGTATTTCCGGAACTCAAGGAATGCACACCGCCTCGCAATTCATACGGCAAGAAAGAAAAGCCGATTTTTCTGCATGGATATTTCGAGATAGAGATGGAGGCAGGAGAATGATTCAGCGGTTTTTGTGGATGTTCAAGGTGAAAGATTGTGGCATAAGATGCCGGAAAATATGTTTGTTTTGCAAATATTATCGCATGTGCAGAGAGGAGGGAATCTGAATGAATCTGAAATATGCAATGAGGAGTGAGGACACGGAACAGATTGCGGTCATCCAGTGGGCGACCTATCAGATGAATGTCTATCCGGAATTGAAATGGTTGCATCATTGTCCGAATGGTGGCAGCAGGAATCGAAACGAGGCAGTGAAACTCAAACAGATGGGTGTCAAGGCAGGAGTGAGCGACCTTTGCCTGCCATATCCGAAAGGAATCTATTGCGGACTATACATCGAGATGAAGTTCGGAGACAACAGGCAGCAGGCATCACAGAAAGAGTTCCTCAAAGACATGGCAGAGGCAGGTCATTTCGTGGCGACCTGCTACTCCGCAGAGGAGGCAATCGAGGTCATCAAGAAATATTTATCTCTCAATAGTTGGAGGATGAACGATGTCATGATTGTGATGGGGCGAGCAAATGGAAAGCAGGACGCAATCGAAAAGATGGTCATGGACATACCGAACAACAGCATCTTGAAAGGCGGTGAGGTGAAATGATGACGAAGTGGCAGCGGATTGAAAAGCAGAGAAAGGACACGACGAGATTCCTCAAAAAATGCGAGGTAGCAGTCCGACAGAGCAAATTCGGATTCAAGCCTCCGGTCGTGAATGGAGTGGGTCAGTGTTCCGGATGCTACAATCCGGACGACGGAGAGATGGAACAGCAGTGCAGAGGATGCACACTCAACGAGTATTTCATCGAGGAGGTGAGAGTGTGAAAGTGGCAATCATCATCGGCGTGACAGCACTGGCAGCAGGCATCACGTTTCTGATAGTGGCGTATGAGGTCGGGAAAGACATGTGTCAATACAGAACGTGCAGCAGTGGTCAAGGACGACGCAGAGGGTGAGGTGAGACAGGTGAAAGAATTTGACAGACTTGAGGCAATATTCCTCACAGGAATCACAATCATTCTCTGCATCGCAATGGCAGCAGGTAACAGATAACAGGGCAAAGATAACAGGAGGAAACAAAAAATGAGAATTATCGGAGTAATGTCACCGAAAGGTGGCATCGGCAAAACAACGACATCGGATTCCATCGCCTATATGTTGGGCGAGGAGCAGGGAAAGAGAGTGCTTGTGTTAGACGGAGACCCGCAGGGCGATACATCAAAGACGTTCGGGGTATTTGAACCGGACGGAATCGGAATGAGTGAGCTGCTTGAGAAACATGAATGTG
>ENA-OURQ01000596-OURQ01000596.1-human-gut-metagenome-genome-assembly--contig:-NODE-596-length-35237-cov-13.190296_pt1 | contig 35237 bp, 42 predicted proteins | sample MGYA00242105_ERZ508999 | MGnify/ENA primary metagenome ERZ508999 (study PRJEB26280, sample SAMEA2338771) | human gut metagenome | biome: human gut; feature: human-associated habitat; material: faeces...
TTGTTTATTATTGTTTCTCATTGTTTACTGCTGTTTTAATTTAAGTGATTGATTATCAATGGTTTGGGATTCTTTCCATTGGAATGATAAACAATAAACAATAGGGGTCCCCCGGATTTTAGGGGAGGGGCTGTCGAGATTTTTGCCAATAAACAATGGAACAATGGTTTTATCAACTTTTGGGGCCGGGAGTCCCCCTGATTTGTAAACAATGAAACAATGGTTTGACCAACTTTTGGGGCCGGGGCCATGGGAAAATTGTAAACAAAGAAACAATAAAACCATCAACTTTTGGGGCCGGGGGTCCTATTCCCCCGTGGACCCGAAGCCCCCCTGTCCTCTTTCAGTCGATTGCGGGAAAAGCTCGGCTTCCGACTCGAGAACTTCCACCCCGACATAGACGATCGGCATCACCAAACCTTGGACCAGCTTCATCCCCGGCTTGAGGATGACGGTTTCCTTGCCAACGTTCATGACGTGCAGATGGATCTCTCCTTGATAGTCTTCGTCGACCACGCAAGCTCCAACCTGGAGCTGATACCTGGCGGCAATACCGCTCTTGTTGAACATGATGAGGGCACACCCCCGGGGTATTCGAGCTCGAATACCCGACGGGATGTTGATACTTTCGCCCGGCCAGATCTGTTTGGCTTCGAAGTCTTCCGGGATGTAGAAGTCCAGCCCGGCGGACAGACCCGTTCCTCTGGTCGGGGTCTTGACATTTCTTACTTTTACGATTTTCATTTTTTAAAATATTTTTCGAGACGAGCTCGGTGTGTTGTGCCTGATGAGAGCGATGCTCCTTCTATGAAATTATACCGAGTGTGAAGAGGCAGCTCCTGGAATGCCTTCCTGAACGGTTGACCATCCGATTCAAATATCTTGCCCGCAGGATTTCCGGGCGTAACGTCCTTCATGTTTCGGGACTTGATCCACCACAAAGCCTCTTCCCGATTTATGGAACGTATGGAAGGTCTAACAGACCCCTTACGGAGCGTCATTTTGAACCACTGAGCCTCCGTATTGGAGTCATCTTCTTTAAACCATACCCGGTAATATCCAATAGCTATTGCCATAAGTTGTAGAATATTTCGTGACACTTCTTGCGGTACGCCATCGGATCCTGTCGGATGCTCCGACACTTGAGAGGCTCTTTGGGTCGGTCGAGAATCTCCTGAGGCAGGACGTCGCTGAAAGCATCTTTGAGAATGCGCTTGTGAGTTCTGTCCTCCCGGGGCAAGCGAAGAGCGAACCTGACAACGTCATGCCCCAGGAATGGGGACCGGAGTTCAACTGTGCTCCTCATGGAAGCCCGGTCAAGCCGAGGCATGTGGTAGAACGGAAGTTCCTGGAACACGTCTGAGAGCTGGGAGTCATAGTCATCGACTCGGCGATAACCCCCGAAGAGTTCGTCAGCTCCATCCCCGGTCAGGATGACCTTCTCCTTGACCTTCTCCATGAGTCGGAACTGGGGGATCATGGAGCCCAAGTCGATGGGGGTTTCGTTGTAGCGGAGACACCTCTCCAGGCAATCATCATCGGGGATAGGGCCAAGAGAGGTGATAGAAACCCCTAAAAATTCGGACAATAGCATGCCAAATTTTGATTCATTATTCTCCACCATATAGAGATTAACCCCCAGGCCCATTCGATGAAGAATAGAGGCAACTATGGACGAATCCAGTCCTCCTGAAACCAAAGCCCCAACCGGGACTTTAGAGTACATTGCCCGGCGTTTTACGGACCTCTCGACCAAGCCCCGGAGGACTTCGGCGAACTCGGATTTTGCGAAATGACTCCGTTCCCCTATCCCCCATCTGTAGTAGTCCCTCCGGATAATGGTGGGCTTCACCTTCATGTCATCGAAGGAATAGACAGTATTCGGCATGATGCGCTTAACTGTGTTCCACGGAGTCCGGTCATCCCAGTTGTAACCCCATTTGAACACTTCCGACTGATAGTACCGGTCGAAGTCCTTGAAGTCTGACACCAATGGAGTTATCTCTGAGCAGATCTCCCCGTATTGGTTGTAGTAGAGTTGCTTCTTTCCGAGAGGGTCGGTGAAGGCAATAATCTGTCCCTTTTTGTACCAGCATATTGCCCACATGCCATCCCAGTGATTGGCTTCATAGATAATGTCTTCGAGACACGAGGATCCAAACAGGTCGCGGAGATACTCGACGTCGCTGTTATACTTCTGGGGGTAGTTGTAGATCTCCCCGACGTAAAGAAGCCATCCGTTGTCTCCTGCCAGTTTTATGGGCTGAGCCAGGTCATCCCCTGGCTCAGTCTGAATGGGCAAACGGACATGACCGAGGAACCATCCTCCTTCTGCAATCTGGGTGAACTCAATGCCCCGATGCTTGATCTGGTCAATGGCGTTAGCCCTTCTTGCTATACTTATTCCGCACATATCACTTGAGTTTATTTTTGAGAGCGTCCATGAGACAAACGATCCCTATTCCGATTATTACTGCTATTGCCAGCCCAATGATGATGGGCTCCTCACTTCCTCCTGTCATGTCTTTTGCGTTTTATGTCCTTTCTGACTTCGTCAACTGCGATCAGAAATGCGAAGTAGAATATAGCTGCTCCAGCCAAAGAGGTCAAGACTACCCCGGTCAACACTCTAACTTCTACGCTCATCTTTCTTCGAATTTTTGAGGATTTGTTGTGCCTTCTTCTCGATCCAGTTGGTGTAGCACCTGCTCTCCATGTGGAGCCCAGTCAGGAGCTTCGAGCATCCCGGGCAGAACATGCAATCGTCATATTGCTGATGAGCTTTAGCTCTTGCTTCGTCGATAGTCATAGCTTAATAGATTACCCATTTGGAGAGATCTTCGTTGTATGCATGGAGGGACCCAGCGAAGTAATGCAGAGAGCCCTTCTTGAGAGAGGGGTAGGTAGCTGCGAGGATGTTGAACACGTAGTCCATCATAGCCTCTGTCAACCAGATGTCGATTGCGAAGTGCTTGAAGAAGTCATTGCTCCGGATATAATATATCACGTGGAGTCGATGGTTCCGGATGAGGAACTGGTAGCTGACGGAGCAAGGTACTCTGGTAAGAGCCCCGGCTGTTGCCCGGGTGTCCTCCGGCTCGAAGATCATAACCATTGCTCGTCTGGAGTGCGGGTCGTCCCGGAGAGTCATGATGACATTGTCCAACTGGTGGATCTCGGGTCCCTCGTGGAAGATGTGCAGACGCTCCGAGTAGGTGTAGTCGAAGCGACCCTCCTGACGAGTCTTGCTCACCAACTTCTGCCACAAGTCCCGGCGGATCTCCCAGCTCTTACCCGGATTGACCCCGTTTCGGTCAAGCCGGTCGGAGAGCTCTGCTCGGCAATACTTCTCGATGAGCTCGGCCTCGTCTTTGAACATGAAGTCGAGCATCTCACGTTTGCCGAGATACGGCTTTGAGATGACGAAGCTCACCCCGATGAGTTCCTTGGTGAGCCGGTCGTCTCCGCTGAGTTCTTGGTTTTGGTAATGGTTGACCGGGACCGTGATGCCGGAAACCTTGAGCTCCCGATCCATCTCCCGGATCATTTCGAAACAGTCTTTGAATATTCTACCCATGTCAATATTTGGATTTAATGCGAAACAGATTTACTTGATACTTCAACGACCAGAGCTCTTTGACTCGAGTCTCTGAGAGACCCAAATGCTCGAACATTATGATGAAGTAAGTCCATATCCGCTTGAGCCGGTCCTCGAAAACTACCAAGTCAACCATGTACTGAGATTGTCTCCACTCTCTGTTCTTGAGACAGTTTGCTGTCATGCCGATGTTTCCGATTAAGGTAAGCAGATCTCCCGCAAAATCTTCGTCTTCCAGAACCTGTGCCCATTTAGGCAGCGTCCAGTCGAAAGTGGGAGTCATGCCGTACAGCTGGTAAAGCTCGAGCATGAAATTGAAGGCATCAATCAGCTCCTCCAGCACGTGATCCTCCTCGTTTTTGTCCTTGGCCTCCATCGCTTCGGTGAGCTCCTCGACAATCTGCCAACAGAGTTTTTTGAAAAGCTCCTGATCCTCCAAAGTGTTGATGTCAAAGTTCGCGATGCGTTCCTTGAAATATGGTCTGTACATGAGCTGGAGCTCCCCCTGGAGGGCATAAATCTCCTTCCAGCTCTTAATGAATGGCTTAAAGTCTTGTGTGTTCATGGCTTGATGTTTGAGAATGGATTGTACTGTTCCGGATCGTTTTTGTGGGAGTAGTATACGGCTATTCGGCGTCCCTCTTCGGTGAGAACATGTTTGATCTCATGCACCTCGATGGGACTGATCCGGATGAAGTCCACAGCCTCCGAAATGGTTGAGAAGTACGTAGGTACTACCCCCGGAGCTTTTAACGGCTTGGGGTCCTCGAGTTCGTTGTTGATGGCCCCGATTGTGGCTACCATGTCAAGGAGGTTGTCCTCCTTGTGCGCATTGGATTCACGTGCCATTTTCACTGCCACTTGGACCCAAGACACGTCAAGAGCGGTCAGAGGCTTACCGGTAATGACCGAGGCGATCTCTGCGGCCTTCTGGTTGCATTCCATGAATGGTCCGTATTGTCTCTCCTTCTCCTCCGACCGCTCGTTAATGATTTGGTCAGCGTGCTTAAGTATATTGCTCATGATTTTTAGTATATAGGTTAGACCCCGGGGAGGGACTCGAACCCTCCTGTACCACTCCGGGGTGCCAAGTGGAGCCGTCACTCCACTTGGCGAGGAGTTCTGACTTACTCCTCAGCCGGTGCGTTCTCCGGCTCGTTCTGTTCTGCTTCGGGAGCTGCCTCGTCAGCCTTCTTCCGGCCGCGCTTCGGCTTCTCCTCGGGAACCGGTGCCATCTCGCCGAGCTCCAGGTCCTTCGAGTCGATGCCCTTGCCCCAGACGTGCCCGTCGTTGGTCTTGATGCGGTACTGGATGAAGTTGTTGCGGGGATCGAGACGAACTCCGATGATGATGCCGTCGGTCTGCTCCTTGGTCTTCGTGCAGATGAACTTGCAGAAGCGACCAATGTTGGTTTTGGCATTCTCGAGGTTAGCCTTTGCCTCCTCAGCTGATACCTCCTTCTTCAGCGGACGGGGTTCCTTGGGTTCCTTCGGGGTCTTTGCCTTGCGAGCCTTCTTCGGCTTCTCCTCGGCGACCTCGTCGTTCTCCTTGATGCCGTTCTCGGCTTTGTACTCTTCGGTCTCAGTGGCGTTGTAGACAGCGCCCTCCTCTGCCGGATGCTCCTGAGATGCTCCTCTCGATGCGAGGATGGATTCGATGGCATCAAGCTCGTCACCGGTCTTGACCTTGGCCAACTTTTGAAGAACTTTCGAGCTGTAGCTCTCGTACTTTTCGATAAACTTTTCCATAGTGTTTAGTTGTTAAGTGTAGTACAAAAGTAAGAAAAAATACCCAATTAAAAAAATTTTTCACCAGAAAAATTGAAATTATTTCAATCCAATTCGACTGTGATTATGTCCAATATGTTGGAGGTTCTCATGCTATTGACTGCCAGTAGAGCCCTTCTGATCCCCAAGTCCCTCATTGCTCGTTTTGCTTGAGCAATGGCCCTGGATTTTATTCTTCCGTCGGGGATAGCTGCTTCGTAGCTGTTGTAATCCTCGTCCATTAATTCGTAGTAATATCGTTTCATTGTCCTTTTGTTTGTACCACAAATATAATACTTCTGCGGCAAATACTACGATGTTTTACGATATTTTTTTCAGATATTTTTCGACCCTCGCTTTTACAGCTTCCATGAGAGCATCCTGTCCCCGGGTCTTCGCTTTCTGGGCTCTTATGACGTCCTGGTCCACTGTCTTCGAGCATACCAGTTTATTGACTATAACAACCTCCTTCTGTCCTTGTCTGTCAAGTCGAGCATTGAACTGCTGCTCCAGCTCAAGAGAATAGGTCTGCCCAAACCAGATGATGCGGTGTCCTCCGGCTTGGAGGTTGAGCCCATGACCCCCGGAAGCCGGGTGCATCAAAAGAACCTGGATTCTGCCGGCATTCCAGTCAACGATGTCCTTCTCCGTTTTGAGTTCCCGGGGCTTATACTTGGCGAGAGCCTTCATGAGTCGGTCCCTATCATGCTGGAAGGTCCAACCTATGAGGACCGACTGTCCCCCGGCGTCCTCAATGAGTTCCTTCGTGGCTTCGATCTTCAACGTGTGCACCTCATGGGCCACTCTCTGTTCATCGTACACTGCTCCATTGGCAAACTGGAGGAGCTTAGTGGACAAAGCTGCTGCATTGACAGCTGGTATCTCTACAGCGTCCCCGAGCTGATCAATCATGCTGAGAACTTGTTCCTCCTCGAAAGAGTCGTAAGCTTTTTGGATTTCCGGGGGCATCGGGATCTCCACTATGTTGTCGATGCGCTCGGGGAGATCGAGGTAGTCCTTAGCTTTCATGCTCATGCAGATGTCCCCTATCTTTGAATATATGCGCTCCTGATTCTCTTTGGATATGTCGTACGAATATACAATATGCCCGTTTCTACGTCCTGGCTTAAAGTAGTTGTCACGATAGTGGGATATGTATTTGCCCAAGCGCTCTCCCCGGTCCAGGAGGTACATTTGGGCCCAAAGGTCCATAAGACCGTTGGGTGCCGGGGTACCAGTCAAACCTACTACCCGGGAGAGTGAAGCCTGAACGTGCTTAAGAGCTTTGAATCGGATTGACTTGGGATTCTTGAAACTGCTGAGCTCGTCGATGACCACCATGTCGAATGGTAAGCAAGATCCCCCGTAGAGCCCGCATAGCCAAGCCACGTTGTCTCTCCCGATGGTGTATATGTCTGCCTTCTTGGCGAGAGCCTCACGACGTTGACGTTCTGTTCCGACGATGCGAGACACTTTAATGTGCTTCAAGTGGTCCCATTTCTCGACCTCCTGTGTCCAGACTGACTCGGCTACTCTTTTGGGAGCTATGACTAATACTCGTCGGACCTCGACCTCTTTAAACATGAGCTCGTTGATGGCTGTCAAAGTAGACACTGTTTTACCCAACCCCATGTCCAGGAACAGAGCACAGTGCGTATGGCTTATTATGTGGTCAACAGCTTGTAGCTGGTATTGATGGAGATCATTTTCGGTCATATTCCAATGCTAACATTTTACAACCCATGGTCGTGTCTATCACCTCGACTCGAAAGCCCATTGCTTTCAGTTTCTGGTGCATTAATGTCTGTATTTTTCGAGGCTTTTTGCCGAATGCTTTCAACTCAACGAAAACGACTTCGCCACCGGGGAACAGACAGAGTCGGTCGGGGAGGCCAGCATTGTGAATTGCGGGGAGTTTCAAACACCAGCCACCAACTCTCTCCACCTCAGTGACGAGTCGTTTCTCAATCGAGTTTTCGCACGTAATATTTTTGCTTTCCATAGATGGGGAAATTTTTAGTAGACTTGCACGGTTCCCATTCGGGCATGCTCTTCAACAAGTCATTGATTTCTCGGGTCTTATACCGGTCCATGTCCTCTCTATTCCGCCCAAGACATTCACACCATATCTCAGCAACACACACGTAGTCTCGGGGGGTGGTCCCTTTGGGGTTTAACTCATCGACCAGGAAGTCTCTTCTCTGGTAGAGGTCCATTGAGTCCCAGTTGTCCGGGAGTTTGCGTTCCAAGTACGCCTCAATGATGCCTTTCCGTTCATCCGACTCGCTGTGCGAGCTTTGCTCATTTTTGGCTATTTTCTCGGCTTCGTGGCTCAAATAGAGTTTCTCCTTGGATTTGTACAGGACAACTGCCTCAGCCCATATCTGGTCTATCTCGTCGTCCAGTTCCATGAACACGTCTTTTTTGGCATTGTTGGGGACCACGTCCACTGGCATGAAGCGTCTGTTGCCAGTGGGGTCTCTCAGGAATTCGCTGTCGTTGGTGGTGCCGAAAAAGACGCATTGCCGGGGATATATCTCAGAAGTTCTGGCATACGCTGGTCGGAATGAGTCTTCGGACTTAGATATGAAATGCTTCACGGACTCAACCTCCGCTTTGCGGAGACCGGAGAGCTCAGCTATTTCAATAAGCCATGCCCCCTGGATCTGCTCGAGAGCCTCCTTTCCTTGGACTGTCAGGAATGTATCGCTAAACCAGGATTTTCCCAATTTTTTGATGAACGTACTTTTGCCGGATCCTTGAGGTCCTACGAGCATAAGCACAAGGTCGAATTTGACCCCGGGGTTCATAACTCGGGCAACTGCTCCAACCAGCATCTTGCGGATGGCTTCGCGAGAGTAGATATTGTCGTCAGCCCCCATGTAGTCAATCAGGAGTTTGTCCACCCGTTGGATCCCGTCCCATTTGAGGTCATTGAGGTAGTCCAGAATCGGGTGGAAGTGGTTGCGTTCAAATTCCAGAGCCATGGCATCGTCGATCTTTAGCGAGGACGTTATGCCATATACGCAACCCAAATAGTTCCTGACCCCGGAATAGTCTACGTTCTTGACAGGCTCCGGCTTAACAACCCGACGCCATGGGAGATTCCCAAAAACGTACCTCTTCCCGTCAAAGTCGTTTTGTCTGAACAGTCTTTTGAACCGGGGATCGTTTGCAAATATGAGATTGAGGTTGGCATCCGACGAGAGGTACGCTCCCCGAGTATCAACCTCCAGCTCCTTCATCCACTCGACGCTCTCAGCCTCCGGGTCAACCTCCATTTCGACGACTTCTTCCTGGGTCCTGTCATGCTCCGGATCGGCAAACTCGTACTTGGCACTGTTGATGTGGTCGTTGGCAATGGTTGTCTTAGTGTCGGGGTCATTGCGTACGAACTCCTCCATTGCTGACACACTTGGCAACTTCGACGAGGGATCCTTGACCTTGTCGTCAAGGTGGCCGAATTTGTGTATGCGGACCAAATCAAACGCATTGCAAAGTTTGCCCCCGCACGGGTCAGTTCCATGATGGGAATAAGCGAACTTGTCCTCATACACGATAAGACCAGCCGAAGCACTTCCTTTTGTGTAAGTGTATCGGCCCTCCAATGCTGATGGGACATAGGTGTCAGAGAGGAAGGTCTCTATTGCTTCGGGTATGGAGTACGTCCTACAGAACGCTCCTATGAGCCCCCTCTTTATGGTTGGGTCCTCCTGCTTCTTAACGGCTCTGTCGACAGCTTCGAAACGGGACGAAGCTGTGGGCCAAAGTGATGAGTCCTTCCAATCGGCATAGGAGTTGAGGACATCGTCAGCATCAATCCATGGACCGTCCTGAACCCTAAAGTAGTAGTCCATGTCCTTCGGCGTAGAAGGCCAGAACATGAGTCGGTTGGTCTCGAAAGTTGAATTGTCGAAAAGGTCTATGCCGATTATCCCGGCAATTTTTCGGCTTATGGCAACATACTCATCAGCCGTGACCTCTCTGCTCAATGGCATTATTAGTCTGTACCTGGGAGACGCGTCTGAATGTTTGTGAGTCCCATGCAGAACAGCTGCATTGTCAAACTGGAGAGTAAAGTCATCCCAGAGGTCTTTGTGGGCAAAGTCCAAGTCGAGTGTCATCAACTGTCTATGGACCACATTGGCCGGACTTCTTTTGCCTCCTCTCAGGTAGCCTCCAACGTATCCGCCTACGTCCTTTATTTTGAGCTGATCCTCCTTGCTTGCAGAAACAAACTCCTTAAATGTTTCAGTGGTCTTGTTCTCCTCCCCGAGTCGACTGACCAATTCAGACCATTTCAGTTTCTTGTTGCTCCATACTTTTGATCTTGCGCTCAGTCCGATTGCAATATCAAGTTCCCCGTCGTATGTCATTAGTCTTTCTTATAAAATTTAGTAACGTATCCGTCTGCTTTGAGAGGTAATCCCATTGGCAAGCAGTTCAGCCAAGGAAGATCCTCTCCCATAACTCTACACATAGTTTCCAGACAATCCCCGGCTCGGTCTTCGTCTACCTCTGCAATGGCTTCATCATGGACGTGCATTACTATTTCGAAGTCTTTCATAATGCTTAGTCTGTACATTGCTTCGGCGAGAAGATCCCGGGAGATTGCCTGGACTATGTTCTCCACCAGTTTGCCCCCGTATGTCTCTACCTCGGTCCATCCTACTGACTGGACCATGCCGTCGTAGACAATGCCAATCTGCCCGAACCTGTTGGGTCTCACACGGGGATTTCTGTAGTATAATTTTCTCCCAGCTGGGAGAGCTATTGTCAAATTGGTCCCGTCATGTTCAAAGACAAGACAACTTACTTTCTTGGTTTTCCTGGTCTGGACGCACTCGATGGCCTTCTCGTTCACCTCCGCCCAAAACTCAACAATTTTAGGATTGGCTCGACGCCAAAGAGCTACGATGGAATACATTTCCTTTTTGGACAGCTTCTTCTCTTTGTCCATCTTCTCCATTGCGTTGACCGATCCCTCATATCCGAGTGCCAATTCTGCCGTCTTGCCCCGCTGTCTGAGGTCCGATCCTTTCGTAACCTGCTCAATGGGAACCCCGAACATGAGTGATGCTGATGCCTCATAGATCTTGCCATGAGTGTTGAAGACGTCGAGTCGCCATTTCTCCTGGGCTAACCAGGACAGGACTCGGGCCTCAATAGCACTAAAGTCGGCTACTGCAAACATTTTACCCTCCGGGGCTATGAATGCTGTTCGAATGAGCTCCGAAAGGACATTCGGAATGCTGTCGTAACACATTTCGATGAGGTCGTAGTCTCCCTTCTCCACCATGCTCCGAGCAAGACTCAAGTCCTTCATGTGGTTTTGGGGGAGATTCTGGAGCTGGATCATACGGCTCGACCAACGTCCTGTTCTGTTGGCCCCGTAAAACTGGAATAACCCGTGAGCTCTCTGGTCTTTGGCAGCACAATTGAGCATAGCAATGTACTTCTTAGTTGAGGTCTTGGACAGTGCAAGCCGACCAGCGAGAACCTCCTTGACCAAATCGGGAGCCTCCGGATTGTTTTTCAGATATTCGAGGATTTCGGGCTTTCCCAGTGCAGGGAAGTTGAGTCCGAAATTAGTGCTTAGCCACGTCTTCAACTGGTCCAAGCTGTTCGGGTTATCCAAGCCCGTCAGTTCCTTCATCCGGTCGGTCATCTCCTCCGTGTATACCTCATCGAAAGAGATGGCGTTCCCGGCCATATCGAGATCTATCAGAATTCCCCGGTCATTGATGCTTTGGTCTACGAGGTAGTTCCGACGTTCGAACTCCGGGAATGGGAATTGGTCCAGCTGTTCCACGATGTCGCGTTCGGCAATCACGTCATATTCGGCATACGTCTTGAACTCGTTCCACTTGTCCGGGTCGTCGTCCGGCATGTTCCGAGTCCTCATCCCGTTGGACTTGGTTGGCTTGCACGGGGAACAGAAAAACCGGATTAAAGCTTTACCGGTCGACTTCTTCCCGTGCTCCCCGAGGACCAACGCCTTGGAGAGTTCATCCAGAGCCAAAGGCAGTCCGCAATAGGCTGCTTTGGTCATTGAGCAATACAATTGATCGATCGGGATAGGTAGTCCTATACGCTTAAATACGAGTCTCTCAAATACAGCGTTATGAGCCCATTTCTCGATCCCCGGGTCAGTTAAAGCGGAGATGAAATAGTCGGGGAGCTCCTCTCCTTTGGCCAGATCAATCACCTGAACGGGAGAGGTGTCAAAGGCGAAAGATACTATAAGGAGCTGAAAGCCCCCCGATTCTATGTATTTATAGGCGCCCGTGGATTTAATATCCTCAGGGCTATATGTTTCTGTATCGAAATATAAGCGTCTCGGCATGTTAATTACTGTTAAATTTGTTGCTGGGCGGGGATTCGAACCCCTAATCCCAAATAAGACCCAGCATACCAACCTACATAAGGTCGTCGTCCCACGGGTTCTGGCCGAAGTCCTCTTCTGCCGAAGATCCTCCGGAGAGACGTTCTCCGTCAGCCAACTTCTGGAGGTTGTTCAGCCCGCAAGCAACGCCTTTGTTGCCATTGGTGTTGAAGGCGTAGAAGTTGATCGACGCCCGGCCATAGCACCCGGAGTAGAAGTCCTCTTTTTCGATGATGGGGTTGAGGTTGACGTCCACGATGCCAGGACGGTTGTCCGAGTTGGCATTGACGAACATGTGCCCAGCATACTCCGGATTGTCCGGTCTTTCGGTGTCCCCGTCACGGAGGGGGTTCTTCCACGTCGGGGGAATCTTGCCGCCCAATTTGGCGATGCCTTCTTTGAGAGCCGTGTCGATGGCCTCCTTGACCCGAGACAGAGTTGCCGAGTCAGTCTTCGGGATGAGGATTGATACCGAGTATTTTGCTCGGTCGGAACCCTCCATTGCTCGGGGTTCCCATACGTTGGCATAACTGAACCGAACTTTGCCGGTTACTACTTTGGTTGTTGCACTCATGTTTGTGAAATTTAGTTATTGGAAAAATCGAGTTTTGCTTGTTCAATGCCCATTGCCGGACGCTTGTCAGACTCGGGGACCAGAGTGGGTTTGCCTGGAGCCTTGATGACGAGGTCTCCAACCAGTGAATCGAAATCCTTTTTGAGGAGCTTCTCGATTGCCGGGATTCCGGCCAGTTTGACAACTTGGAACTGATCCGGGGTGTAGTCGCATGCTGTAAGAACTTCCTGAACTGCATTCTCATCAGTCCATTTCCGTATTGACCTTCCTTCGACTACCTTATACCCAGGGATCTTCTCGCCCGAGATGGCTTTGGAGAGCAGGTGCTCAGATACAGCATTTACCCATTCTTGGAGCATTGGGGCTTGCTCGAAAATCTGAGCGAGCTCCTCAGTGGTTAGGAGTTCGGGCTCTTTGAACTCGTGTTTGGCCAAGTCCAAATTGTGGTCTGCCATCTTGCGACACAGAGCTTTGACTTTACACCACCTGCACCAGTGCCCGACTTGGAGTTCCCCCTCCCCGGAGTAAGCGAGAGCTGCTTTGGGTTTCACGACCTCCTCACCCCATTTGTAGAGGTCTTCGGGGGTAATCTCCCATGACGAGATCCGTTCCTGTCGGGGCTGGACTATAGTCAACTTCACCATGTTGATGTCGTAGACCATCTCGAATTTGGACAATGCCCCGAGAGCATACAGCATCAACTGAGCATTGTTCTCAGCGAAAACCGGCACGCCAGTGCCAAACTTGAGGTCTATGATCTCCATGACCCCGTCAGCGATAATGCAAGCGTCTCCAGTGCCGAATCCTTGTTCGACCCAAGCCGAGAAGTCCAGTCGCTCCTCCAGAAGAACGAGTGCGTCTTTGGTTTTCCGCAGAGCTTCCGTATATTGGTCCGTTACGTACTGGCAATAAGCCATTACGGGCTCATCCATGGCCTCAGTGTAGAGGTCACTCTTCTTCAGCTTCCGGAGTTCAGCAGACGTAACGTCAACAGGCGTTATGCGGAACCTCGCTCGGAGGTAACATTCTGCCATCTCGTGAGCCAGAGTACCCTCTTCGGCATACTTGGAAGGCTTACCGGTTTCCTCAACTTTTTCCTCCAGTCTGGCACTGGGGGTGCAGTTGATCCACCGGTCTGCCTTTGATGCCGAAAGCATGGCGTGCTTACGAGATGAATGGTTCGGGGCTCCCATTACGCAAGGTCTTTGAGGAATTCGTAGAATGCGTCGTAGTTTCTGGCATCCAGTCCCGTCACATTTCTCGCTCCCAGTTCAGTGAGCTTTGCCCGGATAGCTTCGCGGTGATTGTCCACCTTACTTGCCAGGAGAGTCCGGATGTCCTGAATTGAGACAGCGGGATCGGAACCCAAAGAGGAGTTCGCATCCATCGGCATGGGTTCGGGCTCCTCAGTCTTTTTGGGGACTGGAACCGGAGCCGGAGCCAGCTTCTTCACGTCCTGTGCAGGGGCTGATTTCTTGACGTCAGTCATCTTGACTGTCACGGGATTTGCTCTGATAACCTGACAGATTTTGCGGACCATTTCGAGATCCTGAGTCTCTTCGAGGTTTGCCTCGAACTTAATTTCTACTTTCATTGGCTTGATGATTTTTGATTATGGTGTTCAGAAGTTCAATGTACTTGCTGAGGGGTATAGCCGGGTCATGGAGAACAGTTTCATGAAACAGGGACCCGAGGTGGAACACCTTCGTCTCTCCCGTTTTGACCGATAACTCGGCTCTGTAGTTCCCGTTTGTCAGAATACATGTCTCTCCTTTAATCTCGGAGTTCCATGCTCCTCTGTAGAGATCGTCGACAGATACACGGAGCCAAGCTGCTAAACGGGAGACTTGCTCCGAATTCAACAAGGTTTTTCCGTTGAGAACCCGATTGAGAGCTGCTCGGGGAAACCGGTTATCGGGGAACAGAATTTCTGCCACTTCTTGAAGCCTGAGCCCTCTCTGTTCAATTAATTCTCTGAGATTGATAGTCATTGTGTTGTCCATGTTGTTTATCCCAAATATAATCAATTTTCCCCTGATTTTGAAATTTTTTCAATCTTTTTAATGAAAAATGTTTACTTGGTGAGGAGGTAGACCACCTGAGCAATAAATATGCTCCTCCTGCTGGGGTTGACCCGGGCATATACTTCTCGTAGAGGCTCAATGGCTTTCTCAAGCTTGAGGTCCTCTCCTTTCCTCTTCAACTCCTTGAGAGCCTTATAGACCCGGGTCCTTTCCTGCCATTCCCGAACTTCGGCTTTGTCGTTCCACCAACCAGACACGGGGACAAATTTTGAGCGGAGCACATAGGCGGATTTTCCGTCCTCTGAAAACGGCTGTTGAGTGATGGCTCCCGGAGTACAGTTGGGGTTGATCTTCTTCTCGAACGAGATGGGCTCCATGTATGTAGGTCCCTCCCCGGGAAGCTTGTCCATTTTCATGTAGTGGAATCCGAACTCGTCCTCATACTTGAATACTACGTATTTTTCGGTCTTTTCCATAGTTATTTGTTTAAGGTTCTTGCTGATATTCTGCATTTCTCGCCGAAGTAGGTAAATGTCTGACCGTTAGCTGCAATGTCTTTCAGTTCAGACTCAGTGTAAGACTCATACTCGCCTTCAATATTGATCCGAGTGGCTCCTTGGGAGTTAGCCAAAGCTCTGAAGGAAGTGAAGACTCCCTCCACGTATCCCATTCGAGTGACGATGAGTACCGATTTTACTGTTCTCATAGTTGTGTAGGTTTTTGTTTACACTACAAATATAATACTTCTGCGGTAAATACTACGATAAAATCAGCATTTTTTTCCGTTTGTTTTGAGAAGTCCCATCATGACAATTTCGAGAGGGTTGGGTGAAGCTGGTTCTGACTGACTTTGGTCTTCCACCAACCTCTCCCACATTGAGCCAGCTTTAAACCCGATGAATGCCAGGAGTTTCTCCTTTCTTGTGAGAGGCTTGTCGGTTTTAATACCCATCCGGTCAAGAATAGACTGAATCCCTTCATTGACAAAATCCGACTGATTGGTAACTGATTCTCTGTGAATAACTCCGAGGAGAACCTCTCCCACATTGCTGGGGTCTTTCAGCTCCTTGGATACGATTCCGTTGTAATAGTTGTCCGATTTGGGGTCCGGGTCTGCCGGAAGGTCCCAGTTGAATTTTTCTTCCATGTTTTACTATTCGTTAATTCCATACTTACCGCAGACGTATGCTTCGCCAGTCTTGAAGCCCATGCAGACGAGAAGAGCCTCGCGTTTGGTCAGTAGTTGTCTCATTCCTGTGGCTTCGTTTACTACCTTGACCATCTCCAACAAGACAGAGGAAACATGACTGACTGTTTCATCGTCGAGACTGTCCACTCTCTTCTGCATCTGGTCTACGAGCTCTACTGCCTTGTCGGCTCTCATCTCCGGTCCGATGAGACTGGAGAAGTAATCATCCCTGATAGCCGGCTGTGCCGGCTCATTCCATGCGATTTTTTTTTTCATTGTGTTCTATTTTGTTTGTTGAAAGCCTTTTCGTTGGATGAGGTCCTGGAGCTCCTCTTCTGTGTAGCAGGTGGAGATGAACCCGTTGCTGAAATAGAGGTCGAAAGCACCCGAAGGAAGCTGGGTAACCTTAAGTCCTAAACCGTTGCTGTTAATGTAATTTGTAGTTGTCATATCCTTTTGTTTGTATCACAAATATAAGAAAAGTTTTTTGAAGTAAAAAATTTTTTGATTGAAAAATGAGAAAAAAAGTTGGGACCCCTATTTTGGGGGTCCCCGGGAATTAAAACTGTTTGAACCCGTAGCGGTTGAGTTTGTGCTCCAGGAGCTGGAATTTCATATACCCCATGTCCAACCCGGTTCCTATCATATTTACGAACGGGATTCGGCTGGTGATGAAGACCTCCATCTCGGATCCCCCGGGGGTCCTGTACCTATTAATAAGTACGTGCTCCTCCGTGAGGGGGTCAAACCTGTCTTTTACATTGGCTGCCCATTTCCGGGTCATCCCGTTTTTCAGTAGGATGGTCCTGAGTTCCGTCATGGTGTAGCAGAAGGTGTGGACTCCGTTGTTGAAGGTAAGGCTGAATGCCCATTTAAACTGCCCGGAGGAGAATTTGTTGATCTTGAGTTCGAGTCCTTGATTGTTGGTGTAGGTGATGGTTTTCATACTGTAGTTTGTTTTTGTTTGTATCACAAATATAATACTTCTGCTGCAAATACTACGATAAAATGCTGGAAAAATAGCAGAGAAACAATAAAATTTCTTATTGTTTCTCACCTAAGTGGTTGACACTCAATGGGTTAGGCCCTAAAATCACCCCCGGAGAAACAATGTAAACAATGATTTCTATATAACCTTTTTATAGGGGGTCTTATCCTCTTTAAGAACACTATTATCCAATATTAGAACACATATTCCCTATTCAGGTTTTCCTCCTATATTATTGTTTACATTGTTTACAAGGGCCTAAATCATTGATATTCAATCGATTATCGAGAAACAATGATTGTTTATTATTGTTTCTCATTGTTTACTGCTGGTCCCTGCCACGGGGGCCAATATCCCCGGCTTGGGGGGGGGACACAAAAAACCCGGGCTCCCCTAAGCCCGGGACGGAGTAGTTTCCTAAAATTTCCAGCTAAAGCCAACCTCATACCCCGATCGGGTCAGCTCGAAGTCCCGCATACAGGATATATCTACTCCGAAATTCCTGTAATATATGCCTCCCCCAGCCCCAACCTGCCCGAATGAGTTAGCCGAAGCTCTCAGAAAGGGGGACCATTTCTGGGACCTCGTTTCTTTGATCTGTTCTCGGACGGGGATATACTTGTACGTAAGATGCTGGAGAGTGTTGTATTGGACTGTAGCCTCCCAGTCAAATTGGCCAATTTTGGGATCTTTGAAGAATGTTCCAGCGTATTTCCTGGTCGTATTCCAGTCCAATATTGTCCTTTTTACGCTCTCCAGAGTATCCACCTCCTTTTGGTCCTCCCCAAAACCCCCTCCATTTGTGATTTCTGGGGGTGTTTGGGGAACCTTTTCCCCCTGGCCCTTATAGATATATATCAATTTGATTGGATTCCTAAAACCCTCCCATTTTGGAACCAAATCCGGGACTTTGACCTCCCCCTGAATTGGGGGTAAATCGACGTACTTTATAACGGTCTTTTCCTCGACTGTTTTACGCCCGATTATAAAGCCTATACCTACAAGAACTATTGTGCAGAGTACTCTCTTTAGTAAGTCCATATCGTGTCCTGCGGGAGGGTTTTAGAAGCATCTACGTGGATAAAATTCCCGTCGATGCCTATCCTCCGGATCCGCAATGCAATGGCTGCCTGGAGGATCTTCATCCGATTGGGGCCCGAGGCACACCTGATGTCCACTGCCAAACCTTCTGTGTGAGCACTGTTGCCGGACCGTCCTTTGGCCTTATCGTGTTCTTTGGAACGATAAGCACAATTGAGGACGAGGGGGATGCCTGCCTTTTCACGGAGGTCATCCAGGAGATCGAGGAAGTCCTGGTCCATGTCTTCGATGGAGCAAGACGGATTGCATCGCTCGAATTCTTCGGGCTTAAAATACTTACTTGTCTTCACGGCATTCAAAATCTATTTGAGTTTTCTTGCTGACCGATCTCTCCATGTATGACCGGAGAGCTCTGAATATGGGGTGATTCGAAATGATTGCGGAGTTCTCCAGAAAGCTCCAAAACTCAGTCCCGACCACAAAAGCAGCGAAGAAGTTGGCAAGGTTGAGACCCCCCAAGTTCGGGAGGACATCCACGTCAAGCATGTAGGCCATGCCAATACCGATAATGCTGAGCCCCAACTTCCAACACGTGTCCCACATTTTCTCGCTTTTGAACACATATTTTTGATGGGCTCGTTTGTGGCGCTTGTAGTCAGCAATATTTCCAGTTATGAAGTCGACGATAATGGCAATACAGACACAGAGGATAAGGACCTGGACCGGAGCTAAAAGCCCCCAAAACCCTACAATGCTCCCGCATATCCATTTTCCCGCTCTCATGACTTCCTTCTCCATATCTGTTAAACTTATAATTTATTACGTCCTATAATCATTTTACGAGACGGGGACTCCTTGTATTCAGTACATGGAGTCAGTAACCGCAGAGCTTTAAGATGATTTATAGCCTTCTCGAGGTAGGCTTCCCCGATGTTCCGTGCTTCGTTCGAGCTACGGATGATGATGTTGTCTTCTACTCGAGTGCTGAATTCGCCATCTTTGTACCTCACCCCGAAGGCAGTGGGGTTGATTGGATTGTTGACGATGAATCGGGAATACGCAATGTATGCAATGGCGATCTTGAGTCCTTCGCTTCGACCATCCCCGGAACAGCCACCATCATAATACCCGCCTTCCATGGCGGCAGTGTACTGATCTTTTGTAATGGTTACGTCCCCGTATTGGAAAGGACCGGGGCCGGAAAAGTCTGTCTCGTCGAGCCATCTGTAGAGATTGGCTCCTATGGCATCCACCAGTCTGAGAGTCTCAGCCTCCCGGATATATGGCTCCAGTCTGGCCGGATCGTTGATGTTCTCGGCTATCGGCCGAACATTCCGAAGGTCGTTAGAGTTGAGTATCATCGGGCATGAGTTTTATAATCTCCTCGTCGTAAAGCCCATAAATGAGCTTGAGCATGTTTCTCTTCTGAACAGCGGAGAGCATCTGGTCCCGGATAATCTCCAGTACCTGAGTCATGTTGTCCTTGCCAATTCTGTCTGCTATAGACTCGCCGGCATTGTAAGTGAGAGACTGAATAGCGAAGTCGGGATTTTCCAAAGGAGCCCACCAGTACTCAAAGATCGATACGAAAGTCTCCTCCAGCTGCTGACGCTCCCTGACTGTAACAGAGTTGTAGTACTTGTAGGCATTGGTCATGAGATCAGCCCCAAAGTTAGCCCCCACGTCAACAGCTCGAAGAATGGGAGGCTGCTTGAAGGCTTGACCAATGTTTTCCGGGATGACTCTCTGCGTTACTTCGAATGCTTTGTCATAGTTCTCCCCGGAGAACCTTATGAACTGGGGCACCTCATCTTTGGACTTGCACTGTATGTACCACAGTTGAGAAGTGTTCTCGTCTCCTTGAAACTTGTTGAGCTCTTTCTGGGTCTCATTGACTTGGGACTGATCTTGAGTCTCGTCCTTGATGTCTACCAAGATCCCAGCTGACAAGAAGTTGGAGCATGCGTTTCGACCGGCTACATTGGCAAGTGCTTCCTCAGTTCTCATGTCTGTCATCTCAGCGATGAAGATGGGGACCGGGTAAGAGGGACTGCCTTCGGAGTCTCCGGAGAAGTAGAGGATCTGGCCATTGTAATTGTCCCACCCGCCAGCTTCTTCTACCTGGTTCAGAATAACCTCCGGATCCGGGTTGAAGAGGTGAAACCACTCAATGTCGGACGGGGACCACCGGGACCTCGTCTTGTCTCGGTGACCCCAGTCAGGATGATATGCCGTCCGGCCAACGAATCCATCATCGTCTGCCTTCGCAAGTCGGAGAGACTCGAACGGAATGTGGTGGATCGAACTGACGCGGAAGTTCATATTGTAGTTAACATGGATGGCGAACCCATGCCATAACGTGAAGTCTTTGCATACCATGCGGAGGATCTTGTCGAGCTTCTCCCCTTCTTTGTTGACCCGTAATTTGTAGATGCCGGGATCTTTGAATCCGTGACCGTATACGAAGTCATTGTATATGCTCAAGCAGGCATTGCCGGTTTTTGAAGCCTGAACAATCTCGCTGACTGTCTGGGGAAAGTCGTTGGTATCTCCGTATGTTTGGATGCCATACTGTCTCCAGTCCCGGGATTCGAACTGAGGAGCTGATTTAATCTGTGCAACTTTCATACTGGCGTAATTTTAATAGTAGGAGGGACGGGAAGCGACCCCGTCCTATTACCAGTCCTATTTGGACCCTCCTTTTTTGGCTCCCTTCTTGGGAGCCTCTGAAACGGGATTGACTATCCGGTTGTAAGCCTCTTCGATCTCCTCGGCAGACATTTGCGAGTCTGCATAGGCTTCTTTGATGGCTTCCAGATCCATCCCGGCGTCGATGAACTCCTTCACCTCGGTGTCGATGTCGGCGGGCTTCTCCTCGGTCTTCTCCTCGGTCTTCTCCTCGGTCTTCTCCTCGGTCTTCTCCTCGGGCTTCTCCTCGGGCTTCTCCTCGGGCTTCTCCTCGGGCTTCTCCTCGGCACTCGCCGAGTCGAGAATGGCATGGATTGCCTCCATGGCTTTGGAGTACTCATCGAGCTTGGCGTTCAGCTCGATCTGTTTCTTGTTCAGCTCTTCGAGTTCGGCTTTGACAGAATCGATCTGCTTGCTCAGAACCTGAGCCTGACGCTTCTTGATCTCCACGTCTTTGTCCGGCATCTCCTTGCCGTAGCGAGACATGAATTTCTCCAGCCGGTCGTTCAGATCTTCGGGAACCCGGGTGAAGTACGAGAGCGCATCCTTGTTGAATGCGATGTGGTACAGGCAGAGATCCTCCGTGATGTTCCTCGGGGTAAGGATCTTGCTGAACTCCTTGTTGATCGGGTCGTGGAGCAGAGTACCTGCTCGGAGTTCGTAATCGGGGTGTGCTACGTTTTTCATTTGTTGTTCTGTTATTCGTCTTAATGCTAAGTCGGCTTCGATCAGGCAGAAGCCGCATCGGGAAACTGACTTATTCAAAAAGTACCGAGAAAGTTCGTCTACTTCTCGATGGAGAGCGGGGTTCTTTTCCAATTCCAATGTATGGGCCCGATAGGCTTCGCCTTTCAGGGACCCATACTTGGATTGGTAAGCTCTCAGTCTTTCGAGCATGTCAGTCATAGCCGTTACGATTTAGGCGTTCCGGCGTATGTGGTGAGAATTACTACGTATTCCCCGTTGACATAATCCTTACGGATGTCTGTGTCAGCGATACTTGCTCCCCAAGTTGTTGCAGTTCCAGCCAAGCCCTTAGTGTACTGAAGAACGGGGGGATTTGCAGCTGCTTGGCCAGCGGCGTTCCGGAATACGTAGTTTGAAGGAAGACCGCACCCGGGGAATGCCTCTGCTGGCTTGGTGGAAGTTGGCGCAGGAGGCATGGTAACCGTTCCGGAGACGCTGGTACACGAGGACCTCTGCAGAGTGAGTGGCACGTCGTTACCAATTTTAGACTGGCCTTCCGACGGGTAAAACCGCAGGATAGCCGGTACAGTACACTCCGTTCCGCCAGCCAGAAGCCCGTCTACCATGAGGTCTGTGGTCTTCTCATCCGTGTTGAAGAGGCTCATCGGGAGCGAACCTTCCTGAGCGATGGTGCCGTTGGCCAGAGTTACCTGGTATGCGACGCCGTCGGTCATTTCGGTAGTGACAGTGATTTCGGTGAGCTCCAGACCCGAGTCCCAGCCATACACCTCGTACTTTGTGTCTCCGTTGTCACCCGTATCGTTGTTCTCGACGATAGCGATGACGCGGGCATTGGTCAGGCCGTTTACGAACTTCTTGGCTGCTTCCGACTTCTTGAAGATTCGGACGACCACGTTGTGCTGGTGGGTCTTGAGATACGTGCCAGCATTGATGGTGTCCGAGCCAACTGTTGCGTTGGGCAGCGAGTCGACTTCGTAACCAGTGGCACCGGCCTTGAGGATGAGCGAAGAGATAACGTTGTCAGTTACAACAGACTTCGATTTGTCGACTTCCGAGTAGCTGATGAGGATCACCCTGGCGGTGGTGCCGGCGATTGCCGGCTTACCACACACCTGGTTGGTGAATCCTGTTTTGATTTTAGAACAATCAAGTCCTGCCATTTTCTTAGATTTTTGAGGATTAAATACCTACCGAGAACAGATCCGGGTTAGTGAGCTTGGCATCCGCCCGACCCATGAGTTCTACGTAGACCACGCGGTCTTTGTACTCGTACCAGATCCGCATCTTCTCGAAGCTGTCGATTGCATCAACACCTATGCCGAGCACGCTCTTCGAGGTGAAGAGAATTCGATGAGGGTTATTGAGCTTCGTGCCAATGTCTTCCGACGTAGCGATGATCTTGTCCCAGATGGGCATTGCGATGACCGGGATGCCGTTGAAGCTGAGAGCCTCCATGCCATTCAGCAGAGCCAAGCGAGCCGATTCAAGGCAGCAAGCGTCCATAAGAGACTGCTGATAGGCATCGTAGACCGACTGGGTAACGAGGATGAATTTGTCAGACTGCTGACGGAGCAGAAGCGGGGCACTGAACACGACCGACTGGATGTACTCCTTGGCCTTGTCCGGAGTAAGCTTCTGAGCTGCGTAAGATGCCCCGGCATTTTCCGTAATTGTTGCTCCGCGCTGGGACGGATTGGCTGTAACCTGCGTGGTAATCTGTTTCCAGAAACCGTTGATGATGGTGAAGAATTTCGGGTCGAGACCGTTCGTAATGATACCACTATTGGTAACATTCTTGGCGTCCTTGTCGTTGAACCAGAACAGGCGGTACCAGAAGTCCATGATGGAGCGCTCAAGAACCTCGATGACGATGTTCATGTAGTCCGTGTCCGTGAAGTCCGGAATGTCGACGCCGGTGCGGAGAGAGTAGATAGTTGCCGATTGCTGAAGGTCAGTGTAACACTGGGACAGGAGGATCTCCCAGGTGCCGGGTTCCCATTTCAGCTTGCGGGTGTTGATTTTCCACGGCTGAGGAGTCGGGTTACACCCGGTGTTGGCCACGCCGACCATGCCACCCTCACCGATGTAACCCACCTCGGTGTTAGTGACGATGTCGGGGAAAACTGTGTGAATGAGATTGATGTCAGGACCCTGAATTGTGTCCTCCATGATCATCTCCGAGATTGCCTGAATGACCCGTCCACAAAAAGTGAACTTGTCCATGTCGAGGAATCCGCCGTTTTTAACTGCCATAGTTCTTAAAGTTTTTGAGTTTGACTACTTGAGGATCTTTTTGGCAGCGTTGACCTTCCGGAGCTTTTCGCGAGCTTCGTTTTTCAGGTCAGCTGCCGAGGGTTCGGGCTTCTTGCCTCCGGGCAGAACCGTCTTGCGATTCTTCGGGCGGTAGTTGCTACCACGGAGGTTGCGGAGTTCATTCTCCTGCTCCTTGATGAGGTTCGTTGCCTCGTCGAGCATCGCCTCCAGTGCTGCAACGCGGTCCTCGAGAGACTCGGTGTCCTCCATCTCGATGCTGGTGACGATGTTGTCCTCGACAGTAACCACCCGACCGTCTTCCAGAACGACAGTGCCCGACGTCTCGCCATTGGCGAGAGTTGCCTCTACACCTTCGGCCAGATTGTCCTCTTCACCTACGGTCTGGAGAACGACCTGACCCTCAGCATCCAGATAGTCAAAATTGGCGGGAGCGCCTTTCTTGCCATTCCGGAATGCCTTGACCTTGCTCATGAACTTCTCATAAGCGCTTTTTTCGTTTTTTGCCATAACATTAAAAATTTGGTTTGTGTTGTATGAATTGATTTTGGAAATGAATCCCAAGTCAAGAAGGGATTTGGCATCATGGATTCGCTCCTCATGCATGACATTGCGGAGCCGTTCCCGGTCTTGACCTGTCCTCTCGACGTACACGTCGAGAATAGCCTCCTCCTCCAATGCCAACTCCTCGGCAATGCTGCGAGCGTCGTCTGAAGTGAGCCAATCCCCTACAGGCATGTATACCCGGTGGATGAGTGCCCGGCAATTCCTGTTTGCCGACCGGTTCTCTGCCGGAGCTGCCAACAGGATGCACACTGCCATCGAGTGGCATCCCCCGACAATATTTGTATATATCGTCCTCCCGCTCATGCGAAGGAGGTCGTAAATCTTGAAGCCCTCCTCAACAGAGCCCCCGTCACAGTCGATGTTGATGCACACCTCCTGTTCGTCGGGGTGTTCATCAAGTACCCGGCGGAAGGTCTCCACGGAACAGATCTCTGAGGTACCTCCCCAGAGCTCCATCATAACCCGATTCTCCTCGGAGTCAATTGCGCCTTTTAAGTTGATGAATATCATGTGCCAAATTATTTCGATACAAATATAATTATTCCTAATAGATATTGAAATACTATTTGTGCTGGGTTAATTAAAAATTAGCCCGGTCCTGAATCTGCACGTAGTTAGCATCCTCTCTCCGGATGTCTTCGATTGTAGCAATCACTCTCACCTGACCAAATGCTTTCTGAATTGCTCTTTCCATGTCAAGCCGATTCATGGGCTCCGACGCCTCAGCGAATGATCGGATAGCATATCCCCCGTCCGACCCAACTTTAGTGAACGGTACTCCGCCACCGAGTTCGTTTATGGCTGACAGGAGAGGAAGGAACATACGGCTCGACTTCTTATTAATGATGGTTTCGCCTCCTTCCGCCTCAATGTGCACTCCTCCAGCGGCATGACTGGGTCCCTCAATGTATTTACCTCTTGCGGCTTTCGGCAGAGGAGCTGCCCAAAGAGCTGCCATCTGAACTGCTCCCAAAGCCGCAGCTGCTGCAATGAACGGGATAGCCAAAGGGAATCCCATTTTAGCCGATGCCATGATGGAGATGGCAGTATTGATGCCAATCTCGAAGGATCCCATTGCCCTCTCCCGGATAGCTTGTTCCCGTTTGATTTTGGCCAACTCCTTCTCCTTCTGTTTCTCCATCTTGATTTTCTTCTCGTTGTACTGGGCCTCCGTGATTTGACCATTAGCGTACATGTTTGCCAATGCCTGCTCCTCCCGGCTGTATTGTTCTTCTACCTCCTGAGCCCGACGCTCCCCGAGAGCACTGGCCAAATCGTTGAAAGCAGTGGCGAAGCCGGAGGCCATTTCTGCATACTCCTGGAGCTTCTCGATCCTCTCCTCCCACAGAGCTTCCTCGTTCTCGGCCATCTCGAGTTGGATCTGAGCAATGGCGTCCTCGTTTCCTTGAGCTGCTGCCAACTCGGCCTCCAGATACCTTTTTCGGATCTCATACTTGGACTTGTGATTTAACTCGGCTTGAGCGAGCTCCTTGTCGAGGTCCATTTGCTGGAGACGAAGATTGTTGGCTCGGAGCTGGGCCTCCTGCTCATAAGTTTTCTCCCCCGCAGCTTTCCTGGCTTCGATTTGTTTCTGGAGCATCTCATTCTCGAGCTCCAGCTTCTTTCTCTCGTTGTCCGCTGCCTTCGAGAGGTCCTCGGCATACTGTTCGTTTAGAGTTTGGTTGAACCGGTCAAGTTGCTGTTTGGTAGCGTTCTCGCGGATCTTTTTGATTTCATCCTGGAGGTTCTGCTGAATCTGTTTCTCGAGTTCGGCTCTGTTGACCAGGAACTGCTCATAAGCGGCATACTCTTTCTGGTATTCCTCCTCGCTCATACCTCTCACGAACTGGGGAGGCTGAATGTTGGCCAGCTCCTTCATGGCATCCTGGTACCTCTGAGTAACCTGGGCAATCTGCATGTCGACTGTGCCTCCGGAGGCTACAGCCAATATGTTGGCTCTCACCCCAGCAAGGTAGTCATTAAGCTGTTTGGCTTGGTTCTCGTAGAACTGCTTGTCAGACCGAGCCATGGCATTCAGAGCCGTCTGATACTCCTTGTTAGTGATTTTGCCGTGAGCTTTTTGAAGAGCGAGACGCTCCCGGGCTCCATCCTGAGCTGCCTTGTAGAGTTTCCTTTCATACTCCATCCGGATGGCGATGCTCGTAGACTGGAATGTTGTTTGAAACCTGAGATCATCTTCCCGGATTTTCTGCATGGCTTCCGAATTCTTCAAAGCAACCTCCAGAGCCTTATCGGCAATGGACTGCTGAGCCTCCCGATTGGCTATTGCAGTCTCGAGAGCCAAATTGGCAACTGCAGCTCCTTCATTCTCGATTGTCCGGAACAGTTCTTGGTATCGACCTTTCAAGTCGTCGAGTTCCTTTTTGGCCTCCTTGTATTTGTCCAAGCTTCCTGACCACGTGTTGAGCTCCTCTTCTTTGGCCGCAATAACCTTCTTCAAGGAGTCAAACTCATCCATTGCAGCCATCTGTCTTTGACGAGCTGCGCTCGCCTCAATCTCCCGGAGCTTGTTAGCTGTTTTGAGTTGAGCTTCGGCAATCTGCTCCGAAGTGGCATGATTGGCTTTGAGGTTTTCGATTTCTCGTTTACCCCGGATCTCCTCGGCTTTTGACAGAGTGTTCCGCTTGGTCTCGATCTGGTCCAGTACGTATGTGGAGGCTTCGGCAGCTCGATTGTATGCCTCCATTGCCCGAGTTGCTCTCTCCTGAGCTTCCGTATTACTGTTAAATGCGTTCGTAAGAGCAACCACTCCAGCTACCAATCCGCCCACTGCCGCTGCCACTAACACAACAGGATTGGCAGCCAAAGCCGCGTTCCAAAGCCAGGTAGCAGCTGCTGCTGCTTTGGTGAGTATATTGCCAGCTCCCTGAACGGCATTCTTAGCAGCTATAGCTTTTGTCTCGGCGAGAGTCTGGTTGATGCCAACCAGCTGAACCAAGTTGGATGCAGCACGATAAGTGGCCTCCGTCTTGGAGAGAGCTGCTTGGAGAGAAGACAAGGAGGAGAGAGCCGTGATGATGGTTATCATCTTCGTCATGGTAGCATTGAGCTCCTCGTTCTCGCTCCCCAGTACCTGAGTGGCTGTGGTCCATAAACCGTAGACGGAAGTGATTGCCGAAGTTGCATCCGTGACAGCGACCAGTGTGTCAATTCCTCGTCCGGTCTGGTCGATGGCTGTATTGACCGTGTCCTCTGCCGCCTTGAGCTCACCAGCTCGCTTGACCATCTCCTTGAAGGATGCTGAACTCGTATCCCCGGCTTGAGCCATCCGGATCAGAGTGTCTGTCAAGTCGTTGAGCTCCTGTTTCAGGTTATCCGTTGCCTTCTCGTAGTTACCAACGGATCGGCGGTAGTCCCCGAGTGCCTCCTCCTGAGCTTTGAGCTCCTCAGTGGTCTCTGCAATACGCTTTCCGAGCTCGGCTTTACGAGCTGCGTCCTGCATCGAATTGCCCAACTCTGCAAACTCGGCATTGTCCAAAGCCAACTGAGTTCTGAGCTTGTTCAGACTGGCCTCCTGTTGGTTCTGGAGCTTAATGTTGTTTTGGATCTGCTTTTGGTACTTGTTCGCCTCGCTGTTGATTGCCTTGATCTGGTTGTCAAGTGCGTAGTATTCTTGGGCATTCTCCTCGGTCACTTTGCCCAGAGCCTTCTGTTGATCCCTCAGCTCCTGGGACCGGAGTTTCAATTCGGCTAACGTCTTGAGGGCATCCTCAGCTGTTACCTTGACATTGTAAATTGTACTTTTCTGTTCTTCGGCCATATTACATTCGTATTAGGTCCACTTTGGTTATCTTTCCAGCTTGGAAGTTGTTTATCTTCGAGACGTAGAACCAGAACCCATGCTCTTCAAGCCATATCGGGTTGAACAGGTCCAGGCTTTGGATGTCGAGCGAGTCCAAAAGAATTTGGGTCTGTAGGATCTTTGGTCTTTTGAGTATATTGTTGATGAGCTTGTCGTAGTACTTCGGAACGTAGTAATTCAAATTTTTGAAATACGCCGTGTATAGTCGTACCCGGGTAAGGGTGTAGCCTACACTCACCTGGGGCCACATATAGTCAGACTTATTGATGTGGACGACCATCGGCTTACTGAGAGCATTGTACTCCCAAGTCGTCTCGGTCATTTCTCCGTTCTCCATCCGACCTCTATTGATGGTCCAAATCGGGTAGTTAGCAAGTTTGTGAAGCTTATTTGTAGTGTCCCAGTCATAGAGAGTTTGGTTGAGCCCTGCCAAGAACCCAATTTGGAACAGAAGTTTGGTGGGCTGGAGGTTGACGTCCGGGATGCTGAACTTGTACGAGTTAGTAACGTTGTTGTCCTTGTTATCCTCTAACTTTATCTCGTTGGACTGGGCATAGCTGGACAATTGGAACGTAAGTTTGGTGTCCTTTCCTTTTATCAGCTTGTCAGACCAATTCTTCCCGGACGAGCTTCGTCTGTTGTAGAACTCCCGAACTGAGTATGCTCTTGCTACTTTAGTAGCTGGGTTCACGTCGATGGTTAGCCCGAACAGCTGGAAGAAAGCTTTGACTATGTCTCCCAAGCTCTTAAATCCAGTCGAGGCCAGGAGGTCATAGGTTAGCCCGGGCTGGGGCTTATCCCCCGGCGAAGTTTCCGGCACGGGAGGAGCAGTAATGCTGACCGGGAACCTCATGTCATACTGATTGACAGAGGGACTGTTGATTGTGGCGAGAGATCCGGACACCTGGATGTGCTCTCCTGCCTCCATCGGGATGTCGACCGAAGCGCTGCCGGAAGATCCGGACGACCAGGATCTGGTCAACACTATAGCACTGGTCCCGTCGTTCTTGTAATGGGTAACTTGGACTGCCACAGAACCATTCCGGATGGCAGAAATATTGGACCATGAGAAACTGAACGTGATGGTCGTGTCCCACAAAGTCATCCAGCTGAATGTTCCGGATACGGTGCCCATCAACAAGCGTCCAGCGACCGGGTCACTGAGAGTTACTCCCGGGGATCCTTGCCACATCACTCCGACTATAGTGCCAATCGGGGGATCCTGGATCCAGCCAGTCCCGGATGCTTTCGGAGCATTGGGGTTGTCTGCCAAAACGGGGTAAGTGCAAGGCAAAAACATTTCACTCCGGTCAACTGGATCCACGTCAGTCTCGAGACTGTAGCCTGCTCGATCGAAGATCCACGTTACGAGGTCATACCAGTTGAGATGGGGATAGAACTTGTCCAACTCCCCTACTTGTCGGATTGCCTCCATGGAGATCGGAGGGACGTTCGGATTCTTCTGGAGAGTTGCATATAGCCAAAAATACAGGACTTTAGATTCCTCGGGGCCGGAGAGGTATCGCTCGGACTGTCCCATTGTGTCCGTGTACCACTTGAGGAGGAACATGCCAGTCCCGGGATCCTTCGCGTCAGTGTTGTTGAGGGTGTCGAACAAGTCAGCGGTTGCTCCAAGAATCTGGATGCCGATTGACGTGTCCGACACGTCTACGATGTTCAGCACTGCTCCCGCCGGGGATATGAGTGCTCCCTCATAGAATAGCTGGCAAGGGAACTTCATGTATGGCACATACGAACCTGAGCCAACTACAAAACTGAATTGGAATGCTTGCTCATTGTGAGTCGTCCTGGGCAGACTGATCCGCTGGGAGTATGAGGCATTACGGTCTTTCAGCTCCGCCAGATTGTTGATCTGGTAATTCATCGCAGGAGCATCCAGCGGGAGGTCCAGTGACCAGACCTCGCCGTCAATGCCTTTCATGAGTAGTTCGTAGTTCATATTACCACTGAGTTTGTTCGTCAATAAGCTGGAACTCGTAGCTAACAGTGTTCCGGGGAGTCTTGGTGTCCCAAGTTAAGTCCGTGTCATCTACGAGGACTCGTTGCCATACTCCAATTTGATAGTTGTAAACCTGGACCAAAGGCGAGAGAGCAATTCCTTTGAGCAAGTTGAAGTCGTTCTCATCAAGCTGTTCTGCTCCGGCTTGAACTATGTTCTTAAACTCCGGAGCTAACTCGCCTCTCGTCTGTGAGGCATAGGGGTCTCTGGAATTCGCTAATACGTATTGGTCTCCCCGGTCAACCTCCTGCGTATACTTCTTGTGTTGCTCAAACATGTAAGTGTCCCATCCGCCTTTCTGGTTTATCCAGCGAATGTAGAATGGGTTGCAGGGAACTTCTGCATCAACGTAGTATATGTGCCATCTGTCAGAGTTAATGGGCAAATTGCGATTCCGGACAATGACGTAGTCAGCACCATCTGCCAACTCCTCGTCGAACTCGAGGACAAACGGAATGTTGATTCTGGGGGAGATCTCCATTGTTTTGAAAGCTGTAGTCCCCGTGTACATAACATTCACTTCCATGGCTGACTGCGAGTTGAGTGCTTGAGAACCTTTCGCAAAAACGGTTAAGAAGTTCGGGTACCCAGAATATTTCTTAACGTATATCCGTCTCTCACTGTCCGGAGTTCTGTCAGTCAATACGAGTCCTACGTTTGACTGAGAGAGGTCAACGCTGTAGCCTCGGGGACAAACTCCCCGGGAGGCATACCGGACATTGAAGTTTTGTTCGCCGATTCCCCTGTATGCGTATGCCGATATGAGGTTATAGTCAATGCCAAAACCTATACGTGAGTCAACATACGGGTATGTCCTGTTAAGATCCCGGAATCCAGCTTTAGCCAAGAAACTGAGATCGTATTTTTTCGTCGTTCCGAATCCCGAGTCTCTGTAGATGTCGATGCTTTCAGTTAGTGAGTTCGCTGCTTTAACTGGACTGGGACTATAGGGGATGTAGTTTTGGCCGTATGCCAAAGACATGTTGTTCAATGTCACCTTTACTCCAGCTGTTTGACCTTTTTGTCCAGCATAGACTAACAGTACAGTGGTGGGTCCAGTTATAGCAAGACCTGTCCTTACTTGAAATCTACATGACATGTAGGTCCCAATAGCCAAATTCGTTGTAGCCATTTCAGTCCCTTCAATAATAACTCCAGAAGCAGTCCCCTGGTACAGAGAGACACTCATAACTGTTGCCTTATTTACTGTGCCAATACCAACACGAAAAGCATACCATTCCCCTGCTACCACTTTGCGGAAGATCGGAAATGCCTTGTAGAAATAATTGTTTGTGCCTCCAGAGTTGTCTATCACCTCCGACGCCTCGTTGTCAATGATGTTAAGCGAGATCATGTTGGCCTCATCGAAGTTCTGAGTCTTGATCTCAAGACCGGATGTTAAGTTGTCGGTCTCAACTGATATTTGCGAATATGCTGAGTATAAAGAATCCTCAGCCGGTTGATTGGTAATTGCCATATCGCGTTATATTATATATCCGTGGTCCATATTGTTGTCGGGGGTGAATGCCTCTTCTATGAGAACCTCCATTGCCCGGTCTAAGTGTTGAGCCAAGTACTCCTCGAAGTTGTCCGCAGGAGTGTCGACCAAGTCAACGTAAATGTGATTGCGGTAAAGCTCTGAGCCCTCTCGCTTTATCTTCCATGCAGTGGCATTTCCGAATCGGACCAGGTCCTTGGGATCCGAGAATGTGATGCCTTTGAGCTTTGCCCACTCCACGATGATCTGTCCCAAATTGGCGGGGATCTTGCCAGGACCTCGTCCCCGGATGAGAGTGTAGAAGTAGTTCGGAGCTTCGATTGTCCCCCAAACTGTTTCACCTTCCCGTCCCGTCTGGACTGTTATCTGAGCATAGGTTCTGCCGGAGGCTTCCTGCCCGGCGTCCTGTGATGCCCGGATGATCTCGTCCCGCATCTGAGTGAGTCCCTCAGCCAATATCTGTTCCAGTCCTACCGCCATTTGTTTCGAGGTTTGCGAGCATTGGCTTTCTGTTGAGCCTTACGCTCCAGTTCCTTGTTCAGTCGCTCCCGGAAGAGGTGACTCTGCAAGTTGGTGAAAAGGAGGTTGTATACCTTTCCGTATTTCCACTCCAGGATCTCGTCCGGGTCCTTCGAATAGTCCTTGGCCAGTGCAGTGATGGTGGCCATCTCGCCAACCACCATGGAGAATTGGGCAATGCCGGCTGCCTTTTCCTCAGCACTGGGCTCGTACTTGAGCTCAGCCTGTTCTCGCTCGATCCAGTATTTAATGCCCATGAGGACCTCATACCAGTACTCGACAATTTCGGAGGTGTTCCTGAGACTCCATTTGACGCCGAGACATTGCATGCCTTCCTTCATCTTGTCAATGTCGGTCATCTCCTTGTCAGTGATGATCCGGCCAAGCTCTATGCGTTGGCCGAACGTCATCTGACCGCCTTTTATGTCGATTCGCTGGATCATACCATTGTATAAATATCACGGAAGGTCCAGACGTCTGGGAACTCTCCCTCAGGTTTTACATTGATTTTAGTTACAATTAAGTCTTCTGTGTCCGGGAATGTATACTCTTTGAGTACCCATTTTCCCGATGTGCATACAGGGGTTGTAGGTCTTCCACACGATATGGCCCCAAATGAGTAAAATGCCATGATCAGATTAACTGGAACAGTGTCTGTGATTATGGATTCGGTGCCTACAGACTTGTCTACGGGTTTTGATTCAGTATTCTCAAAGGTTATCGTAATCCCCCGCATGTTAAACCCTTCGTGGATGATGTCTACCAGCCTGACAGGTTTAGGCTCGGGTGGAGCAGGAGGAATGGGCTTATACGCATCGAGACACCATTCTTGCGTTACAGTTAGCTCCAGTCCTACGCTGACCTCGTTGGCATCGAACCGAGGAGACGGATACAGAATCCTAATGGTGTTGAATATTTCTGGATGTCTGAGACCTAATTCCGAAGTCTTCAAGAAATACAGGAAAGGCCGGACCATCTGCTCCTCGATTTGGTTCTTTAACTCCAGTCGTCCGATGGTGGGCGAGTTCTTGCTGAACTTCGTGTCGCCTTTGTAGGCATCATTGGCCATCGGCTCGAACTTGCAGAAGTATATCTGCATGATGGTCCTTTGCTTCTGGTGCCCTCTGTAAGGAATATCATAGTAGCCAGTGGTGGGCTCCTCAACATAGACAAAGTCAGACGATACCCGATTGCCGTCCGAGTCTGTCACGAACCTCTCCATCGTATCCACTTTGACGTTCAGCATTCGAGCCTGGTCACACTCAAAGACGGCCAGAGGATTGACCATCTTGACTATGTCGCGGATGAGGGTTATGATGTCCAGTATCATCGTTTTGCGGGAATTATGATTTTGGCGGACTTCATGCCAGTCGCCTTCGGCTTGATCTCAAATATCATTCGCATGATGAGCATGTCCAGGAAGTCCGGTGACCTTCCGAGGAGCTGCTTCATGGTGTCCTTGGAGATGAGCTCTCGCTTCTGCTCAGCGGAGTTCGTGTTCTTGGACTTGAGGACCGTCATTTCCTGCTTGATCTTCTCCTGAACTTCGGGAGAGCAGATGATGTGGATCTGGCGCTTGTTGATGAGCTCCGCCAACTTGAATGCGCACTCCGACTTGATGTTGTTGTACGTCTTGGAGTCAATGGCTGATTGTCCCCCGTGGAACTCGCGAATGCCTTTCAAGTAGCTCTCCAAGTAGAACCCAAGTCCGTCAGCGTCTGAGACGATGCTGGACCGGGGGACTTTCAGACCGGTGGCCAATTTAGCGATCTTCTCCTCCATCTCCTTGCCTTCCGAGAAGCCTTTGGCAATGGGGATCCGACAGACCATGCCGTCCCAGGTTCCAACCACCCAACTGTCTCGTCCTTTCCCGGCAAGGTCAGTGCTAATGAACCGATTGCCCGTCGGGAGTACGAACTCATTGCTGAACATGTCGCACACTGCATCATAGTCGACCAGCCAATTCGGGTCATCGTCATACTCCCAGTTGCCAAAGACCAGTCGCTCGATCTGCGATTGTGTCAGGTTCTGGAGAAGCCCTTCGATGTATCTGTCCGGGAGAGTCTTGTTGTCCTGGGGCAGAGCTTTGACGAATCGACGCCAAGGAGGCAGATTGTTCTCCTTCCATGGCTTGTAGTAGTCCGTATAGAGAAAATTGTTTGACGGGTTGCAGGTGATGAGGAGTTTGGGAGCCAGCTTGTAGACGTCGTTCTTCCAACGACCGATGGAAGCCTGGAGGTTGGTCTTCGCCTCGCGGATAAACTCGCCGCCCTCTTCGATCCATCCCCGAGTCATCTGCATGGACCCGAACCTCTCGTACATGGGATCACTGGGGTTATACTTGGCATCGATGAGGTAGATGCGGCTTTTGTTGTACAACTCGAAGAAGTTGTATTGACCATTGAAGTGGTAGTAGTCCTCCGTGATATCCCAATGAGTGAATACCTCGTAGAGGGAGGGGATGGTGTATCGGACTAAGTCGGCGGCCGTCTTACGCGCAATAAAATAAAATGTCTCCGGGTAGGTGAGGGCATCGCCGGCTATCAAGGAACACCCGAGGTACGATTTGCCAGCACCTTTCGTGCCAGCATACAGAATGTCAGTGACCGAGTCATCAAGCCATAACCGAGCCACTTCCTTCTGCTTCTCGTTGCCTTTGGTGTCAAATTGAAGCCGGCGTCCCATTTTATTTTACCTCCATTCCTGTTATCTGTTCGAGAGTAATGCCTCCCGTCAGGTTGACGTTGGTCTTGCGTCCTTGAAGTACCTGGATGAGGCTGGCAGCGTACTTGCCAACCAGTGCTCCCTCAATTTGCTGGGAATTGATGGCGTCCTCGATGGTGCCACCAATTGCAGCTGCTACCGGGTCTCCCGTGAGCTCCTCGTACTCAACAGGATTGATGCCAGCAAACAGCCTAAAGGATTCGATGGTCATCGGGCGGGAAATGTAGACGCTACAGTCTTCGCCATTCTTATTCTTGTGAGCCTGGGAGAAATAGTTATCCTGCATGAATTTGCAATACTCGATGAATGCAAAATAAAGCTCCTCCGCATCGGTGGGCTTTACAAATTCCCCGGCGTCTCGCCTTTTCTGTCCCTCCTCCATATAGGCGAGCGGACTCATTTTATATGTACTTCGTGCCATGCCTCAAATATAATCAAACCTTATACAAATTAAAAATTTATTTCTGCACAACAATCCCCGGAGCGTTTGGCCCCGGGGATCTTTATTTATTCGCTTACGCGAATGAGGGTCACGCCGAACCACAGGAACCTGATCGAAATGCCATTCGGCCAAATCATACCTTCATGGACCGTGGCGATGGAAGGGGTCCAATTACAGTACTTGGTATTAACCTCCGAGTATAAAGCCCAGTTCTTCCCGAGCTGCTTAAAGTGTTTTGCTTTCATGCTTGTTGGGTTTTAATTCCGTATACGCGAGTGCCGTCCAGTATTTGTGGGTCGAGAGAAGGCCCAATTTGGCACCAATTCTACTGGACCAATTTGGCACCAATTCTACTGGACCAATTTGGCACCAATTCTACTGGACCAATTTGGCACCAATTCTACTGGACCAA